>SAMEA3663061__coassemble_258_pt1 | contig 215934 bp, 181 predicted proteins | sample SAMEA3663061__metabat2_low_PE_004 | metagenome-assembled genome bin SAMEA3663061 (sample SAMEA3663061) | pig gut metagenome | biome: pig gut; feature: pig-associated habitat; material: faeces | place: France | collected 2012
ATTATATGGGTAAAATTACGGGATAATTAATTCCACTTTCGGCCCCCTGTTCCAGAAATTACTTTTATTGGTGATGATTTTTTGTAATTTTCTGAAATATCCAATGCTGAAATGGAGTAAGGTGTTTTTCTACTTTTGTTTTCATTAGGGATAAATCGAGGAATACTGATTGAATCTTCGTTTTTACCAAGTTTAAATGTATTTGAATATTCTTTATCAAATCCCTTTAATTGGATGTTTAATTCATTTTCAAAAGATTGGGTGTTATTTTTACTTTCTCTTTTTATTTCCAGTTGAATATCATCTACTACTACTTTTTGTTTGATTTTATCTCCAATTCCATATTGGCTTATTAAATCGTTTAAACAATTTACTGTTAATTTTCCGCTTTCTTCATCAGATGATAAAGAAGAATCAAAAATATCAGACCACTTGCTTAGTGTTAGATATTTCCACCAATTAGGAATACAATCTATATTGTCATCAAAATTTGGAGAATAAAGAACATCCATTTGGTTTTTTAAATGACCAAAAGATGGATGAGGTTTTATTTTTTCAAGGTGCTCTGAAAACTCTGAAATGTTTGTTGCAATCTCTGGAGATCCTTTTGATAATTCTTCACTCTCAATTATATCAATAAGATTTTCTCTACCCTTGGATATTCCTGCTGAATATGCTTCTTCTATTTGACTAATAATTTTATTAATTTCATTTTCATCTATTGTATCGCCTTCTGTATTTGGTAATCCACAAGCAAGCATGAAAGCGGAGATCTTGTTTTTTTTAATTAAAGTGTGCTTTTGTGCATTAAATAGCCTAGAAATAAGATTCCACAAACTATCATATCTAGAAGAAGGAGAATCTGAGTAAGAATCAATGGATTTTCCAATTGATTCAATTATTTTTTTAGATTGACTTAATTGATCTTCTTTGAATTCATAGATATCTTGGGTTATGTGATCAACGATTTGCTGAATAAATGAGTCTGTCCACCATTCTTCAAATTGGACTTCAACATTACCGCAAGCTTTACTTGAGCCAATACATTTTGATGAAGAAAAAAGAGATGTACTGATATTTTGATTTTCAGGCGATACTAATGCAAGAAATATTGATGAACTATTTCTTTTACTCAACAAAGAGTCATAATTTATAGATCTAACTTTAGGATCTAGAGCTGATTCCAATATGTGACTGTTCTTTTCTACATAATAAATTGGAATACCATATTTGTGGGCTGTATCCATTTGTGTTAAATACAGGAATGTTTTTTCCATGATCTTTTTTGATGGTCCTAAAAAAAGGATTCTTTTTTCCTGTAATCCGTTAGATTGATCTTCTTCTAAAATTTTTGAAATATAACTGGCGATGAATTTAATTAACATAATTTATGTGCTCTCTACTCTGTTATATAGTTTAGTTATTTGTAAACGGAGGCAAAATTTGCATACTAGATTCAGCATCAGGACTGTCTAAAAGAAGACCTTGCAATCTGAGTTGTTGTCCTAATTCTTTATTTTGTATTGAATCACTACTTATATTTATTCCATATTTTTTCATGTAATCTTGTAGTGCGGTTATTGATTTTGAAGATAAATTCCCATTTGCCGAAAGAGCACAATGGCATATCGCTAAAAGAGCAGTATCTCCGATGGAAAAAACAAAAGGACTATTTATAGCAGAACCTTTTTTCTTTAAAAAGAATCCTTGATCATATCCTTGTAAGTGCTTATCTAAAGATGTGGCTCTCTGACCCAATATGTATCGGACAAATTCAAATTTATTACTTCCTGAACCAGACGAACATTGAATATCTTTCGACTTTATCGCTAATCGTTCATCTAATTCATTCATATGCTGTTGAATAGATAGAGATTGCGACGATATATTTCTTATTAAACCATTAATATCATCCAAACCTTTTAGAGAAATATTTCTATTTCCTGTTATTTCGCAAAAAAAGTTGAGTTCTTCATTTAGGGTTGTTGTTATTCCTAGTAACTCTTTTACATAAGGAAGTACTTTTTCACCAGAGGTTGCGTAGTGAAATTTACGAGCAAATATTTCGTCTAAAGTACATGGACTATCTTTTTGGGCAAGCGCAGCATGAAGTTTTTCGTGAAAATATTTATGTATATTTGAAAGCCATAGAACATGCGAAACTGACGCAAGACGAATTATTGAATCTATGAGACATATCCATGCCTTTCTGCAAAGTTTTGATTTTAGATCTATCAAGTTATTTAAATCTGAAACAAATTGTTTCGCAGGAAAAGAAAAAGAATCATATTGCTCCGGGGTCAGTTTAAATGAAATCTCTGCTTTGTTGTTTGTTATTGGTATGTACTCAAATTTATGTTCAATTCCGGCAATTTTTAACCAATTTTTAATTTCCGTTTCAATAAATATTGCATAAACATCATCAAGATAGTTCTTTTCAATATTGTCTTGTTCATCTGTTACTTTTAAAGCAGAGTAGAACTTATGCCATAAAATGTCAGCTTCATCTATAGACTTGCTTCCTAGAATTACCATTCTTCTTAATAGATTTCCACTTATCCATGGTTGTCTGTTTCCGAAATTATTTGTTCCAGAAAAAATAGCTATACTTGGTGTAATAGGCGTGTTGATAAAAGTTTTATGCTTTTTTTTCAAAGAACTTGCACTTTTAGGACAAGATAAAACTTTTGTCAATAGCTCTTGAATGATTTGAGGCTTTTTTACTATAGTGTTGTTTTGTTCTTCTCTTTTATTAGCAAGCTCTTCCAATTTTTTAAAGAGAGCTTTTCCATTTTTGATAACATCTCCTTCATTTACATCTTTGAATCCTATTACTCTATACAATGAAGCAAGAAGAGTATCTGAATCACAAAATTCAGGTGCAGGAACAATACCGAACACAGAGTCTTTAAGCATATTTGCAGATGTAGGCATAATTATTCCTTTATACAATTTCAAATTTTAGTTTTTTACAACGAATTTTATAGTTACCAATTTTGAGGGAAACTTCTCCCTTTTTTATATGATTTTGATTTCTTACAAAAGATCCCAAAATAAGAGCCTGACATGAGTCTATTCTTGCAATTACAGATCTTGACAATGATGCTGTACATAAGTCCTTTTGCAAGAGTAATACAGCTTTATATAAATCGAATGTTAGTGGAATATGAAGAAATGAGTTCATACCCACATCTACGTCAAAAAAAGGATATGCTTTAGGTGTAAATCCAGAGGAACTTTCGTAAGCTTCGTCTTCATGGTCTTCATGGTATGAAACGGTGCATTTATTTGATATAAGTGATGATTTATATAATTCAGAAGGAAAAACTTGACCGAAAGTTTTATTAAGTGTTCCAGAGAATTTTTCATGATCAGTTGGATCATTTAGTAATTGTTCTAATCTTTCTTCTAAATTATCAACGTCATCCTCTAAATTTCCTTGCCAGTGAAGATAAATAGTTTTTTGATATTCTTCAAAGATCTCTTCATCTTTTACTGTTGCATTTGTAGCACCATCATTTATTCTCATAAGATTGCATGCAAAACGTCTAATGAAAAATTGCATTTTTTGCAGTTCATCTGACTGTTTTATTGCATGCTTTAGCTCTCCAAGTTCTAAATCCAAGTTCATTAAAACTCTAAGTATTTCTTTTTCTGCAAAGAACAACTTTTCATACAGATTATTTTTCTTTGCAAATTCAACTCCATCTTGTATTGAATGACTGAAATTGCTATAGAGATCGTTCCATGTGCCATCTGAATTTTTATTATATTCAAGAGGGCTAAGAATTTTATTTAACTTTGTTAATTGCTCAGAAATATATGATGGTGCAGAAAACAGAGTATTTTTCTCTAAATACTCGAAAAGGTATGTCATAAAAATAGAGTATTTCTCTTTTAGTTTAAGACATTCTTTCTTTTGGATAATTCTTTTCCATAATTTTGAAAAATCAGTTGTTTCTTCTTTTGTTATTCTGAAAGAAAATAACCTTTGCGCGTATGTACAACCCAACTTATCAAAACAAGCTTTAACATTATATTTCTCCTCATCTTTTTTGCGTAAGTTATTTTTTTCTATATTTGATTTAGTTATATTTCCTGAAAATAAGTATGAGATGAGTGAAAATAGATCTCTGAATGTCCAACGCTGTCCTGATGCAAGTTCATACCATCTAAGGATTTTTTTTAAAGAATTTCGGCTATTTTCATTTAACATAAGTTGTCTGTTGTAGAAAAGAGGATCTTCTTCCTTTTTTTCAGAAAACTCCCATTTATTTTCATCAGTAAAAATCTCTTTGATCGTTAAATCAAAAATGCAGTTATTTTGATCTTCTAATAAGGATTCTATATCCATTGGCCAAATTCCAATATTTTCGTATCCTTCTAAAGGCCAACAGCTAATTCTGTCTGCTTTAATAGAACTTGCAGATAATATTGTTTTTAAAATATTACCTATGCGATTTTCTTTTCTATTATTTAAACAATTTAGCGTTTCATCTAATATGCCTTTATTTAAACAGCAAATATAAATGTTGTTGATTCCTAAATCGAGAGCTTGTTCTAGTTCGCTTATTAATGATTCTGTTTTATTTTTTGAATTTTCTTCTCCTACTGAGGCATCTTGAACAACCTTTAAGTGAATATCTGATAATTGAGTGTTCAAATCTTTTTCTGGATTGTCGAAATCGATTTCTATGCATCGCTGTGTACTTTTGGTGTATTTAGAAAGGTTATCTATTCTAAATATTTTTTTTAGATAGACAATTAACTCATTTACAGCCTGAGTTTTCCCGTTTCCAGGTCCTCCTACTAAGAAAATAATTCTAGGCTGTTTCTCTGGTTCTTTAATGTAAAGATCTATCCAATCTTTTAACCTTTTAATTAGAGGTGTTTCTTGTATAAAATTATCCAAACCAGATTTTTCATCAAATAGTATTTTTACAGCCCCTCTAGAGCTACCTGATAGTTCTGATAATTTATGTGGAAACTTTATTTCTTGAATATTCATCTATGAAACCTATGCAGAGAATAAGATGGCAAAAACTATACCCAAAAGTATATATAAGATTTGATAGTTATATTTTGACAATTGACCGAAAAAGAATCAATAAACATTTTTAGCATGAATATACATGTCTAGTGCTAATTGTGCTGACCTTCTTTCGCTCATAACGTCTTGAATTCTTACTAAAAACAAGGGAACAACCTTGCACACAAAGAAATCGGAAACTCCATGATTTTCAATTAAATAAAGCTATAGCAAACCACATTTCTTCCTTTTTACAGAGTGCCAGACTTCTTATATTTAGCATAACAATCAATTTCATGTTCGGTGAAATTAGCGTCAATATACTTCCATTGACAACCCTCCTGTTTAAATTCAGGAGATCTTAAAAGAATGTAAGATGTAGATAGAATTCTAGATACAGAGCCTTTAAACCAGAAAGTCCATCTTATTCTTGAGTAATTTCTACATCTTTTAAAAGGTCTTTTACTTTTTGAATAACATCTAAGATCTCATAAGTTACATTCTTAAAAGATAATTTCATCTTGTTCTTTTTCTCTGCCCTCTGCTATTTATCATCCATAAAGATATTAATTTAGCCTTCCATATAAAGGAACATATGAAAAGATTTTTGAAAATGGGTATTGAGTATTTGCTCAATTAGATTTTTAAAGGTCTAGTTACTCTAAAACTTTGAGGTAGCTCTCGTCTAATTGATTATATAGATCCATTTTTAGAGATTAGTGCCACTTTTTATCGCATTCGACTATAACAATGTGCAGATTGTCTCCTTTTTTATCTATGATTTGAAGCGTTGATTTGTATTCATGCATTTTTAGCTCACTATCTTTATACAGAACGTGTTTCGTATGCTCTCTTGTGAGGAATTGAAATGTCAGATAAGCTCGACTGGTTAAATCAACACTTTGTTTTGTTTCATCATCAAAAAGTTCAAGAAGTAGTAGAGCAAGAGAACTATAAATTACCTTTTGAACTAAAAGAGTTAGCTAAAAAGTATCCAATTGCTGAGGACTTTGTAAAAGAACTGCATTCACAAAAGCAGTATAAGCTGGCTAGTGAGTTTTTAGCCTATAACCTTCATCAAAGAGCTTTAGACTGGTGGGGATATTGTGTAGTTTTATCTCTAATGAAAGAACTGCAAGATAGCCCTTCAAAACCTAGAGACATTGCTGATATAGGAAAGCCTAAACCTTTTGACATTCCTGATTGGGCAAAAATGCCTGAAGATCATGAAAAGCCATTTGATGAAAAATTTGCAGAAGAACTTGCTAAATTAGAAGGTCAAAAGCAAGAAGCTGAGAAAAAGGCCATGGAATGCCTTGATAAGGCAGGACCTGAGGCAAAAGAATTATTCTTAGCTGCTAAGAAAATTGTTTGGGATGCCTTCAAAAAAGAGTGTGGTTATGATCCTGAAGAGTTTGTTCAAAAGTCTATTGATGATGCTATAAAGCTCAGTAAAACACATGTTGATTTTGACGAAACCAAAACACCTATTTATAAGGCAAGTGAGGAACTTAAAGCAAAGATTGAAAAGATAAGACAAGAGACAATCGATACCATTAAAAAAGCTGTACCTCAAAAAAGTACTGAAGAGCTTAAGACTCAAAAAGCCTCTGCAATGGATGCTGCCTACAGCTTTATCGTAGCTCCTAATGATGCTAATGCTAAACGATGTTTAGCTATTGGAAATACCTGTCCCGATATTCCTGAAGGCCTGTTGTGCCTAATCTGTTTCTGGAGCTTTGGAAATCTTACCCCTGATACTGAGCAGGTTGTAAAGACCCCAGCAGGTCTTGCTTCAAATGGACTTAATTCTCTACTTTTAATGTGCTCTTTAGCAGATGGTGGTACTAGGAAATTTGATGAAAGAGTTAAGCTGTACTTTAACATCGGTCTGGAGATCTGCTTTGGTATCAACAGCTTTTCTGATTTTTTAAAAAATTCTGAGATGCCTCATCATCTATTGTCAGCCCCCGATTCATTTGATGGATATATTGGTCGTGAACAAAGCAGTGAAAAATCAAAAACAGAAGAGAAGATAGTCAAAACAAAAACTACAACAGAATATGTAAGATTTAAAGTTTAAAAGGATCCGCTTAAGAGGAAAGATTATGTCAAAAGTAAAAAATGCTATCGAAGTAAGTTTCTCTAATATAGAGCATTCTCCTTTTAAAGACAATGAGATCTTAAGTCTTGAGGTTAATGAAGGTATCAGTATTTCTTTTATTGCAAAATTAAAGTTTTGCTCAAAAGTAAAATTAACCAAAGATAAGTTAAAAGCCCTTTTAACAGCCGATTTAAAGATAACTGTAAAACAATCTGATGCTGATAGTACTACTACAAGAGACAGGATCTTTAAAGGCATAGTGGTGTCTTTTCAGGACTTAGGTATTTATCAGCAGATAACAGAAAACTCTCAAAAGACCTTTATTTATGCTTATGAACTGACTCTGATGCCTGAGATTGTAAAACTAGGCTACAAGAAGCATAACCGTTCATTTGAAAATAAAACTCTAGATGAAGTTTTAGATACTGTCTTTAAAGAGCAGAATTTAATTGTAGATACAGCAGAAGACAACATCGAGCCTCAGCTGTGGGTAGAAAAGCCCGCAATTGAAGAGCTTGTGCTATCACAGGCTCAAGAAAGTGATCTTGAGTTTGTGAATGAGCTTTTAAGATCATTTGGTCTTAATTTTAATGTCATTTATGACAGAAAAAGCAGTAACAATAAGTATGTGTTCTCAAGGGGATGGTCTGTTGATACTGGCGCAAAGGTATACGAGAACAAATCAACTTTTCAGGGAAATGAGCTTGGTCAGGATGTAAGCTCATCTGTAATTGAAGCAAATTACTTTGATGGAAAAGACTCTTTTGAAGTGCATTTTGTCTATGATCTTAAATCCTATGGCAGTGTCGACTTTGAAAGTTCCCTAAATGAAGAGGAAAAGGTAGCGTCTTCTTTAAATCTCAATAATTGTCTTACTATGGGGAATTTATCTGATAAGAGAAAAAATGAAATCTGCTCTTATTTTGATAGTGCTGACTTTTGCCTAAAAAAGAGTCTTACAGAAAAGGTCATAGTTAAGGTATCAGATCTTGTATATACACCTGGCTCTAAATTCTCATTAAAAGCATATTCAGATAATGAAAAATTTATTATTGTCAGAGATGTTTTTAGCGTTAAGGTAAAAAACACTGACTACAACAATCCTGAATATGAACTATCTCAGACATGTCTTGCTCTTACCGTAAAGCAAAATGATGAGAAAAGAAAAATTCTAGGCTCAGTTGTTGATGTTGTAAGACTAAATCATAACTCAAGTCTTAATGATTGTGCTCTGGTACCGATTGATAATAAGAGTGGAGCCACAGTTGCACTGTCACAGTCTCAGGTAAGCAATGCATCATATAGCACAGATTCAATCTTTGTAATTGGAACTGTATGTGACAAAGACTGTAAGACTGCAAATTACAAAGACGCTGATAACAAAAATGTATCTCTTGAGAATACCATTTATCCCGCTTCATCAGGCGAAAAATCTATTCCTACGAAGTTCTATTTAAAGGTAAAAGACTCTACTACCAATACTCCGGTAGTCGTGGAGTATTTAAATCCAGTATCAGGAAATACTTCAAATTATTTAAGCTCTTTTCCTCGTGTAGGACAAAGAGTGGTGGCTCTTAAATCTAATAATACCTATTTTTTCTACGCCTACCTCCCTCAAGAAGAGGATATTGATGTATTTGATGAAACTTTACGAAAATCAAATATGTCAGGAACTTCATTAATCGACTATAAAGACACTATTGAAAACTTTTCAGACTACGATATAGGTTTAAAAGGTTTAGATTTTAAGCATTTTTCATCGATAAAAGAAAAATTACGATATCTCATCTTAAATGACGATGTAGATAACTTTATGTATGGTGTTTCTATCAGAAAAAATGATCTTTCTATCTATGAGAACTTTTATGACAAGAAGACAACTGTAAAGCAACTCTATCCATCAGAAGATTATGTTCAAATAGCATCTAAGTGTCTGTCTTTACAAAATGAATTAAAACAAAACAGGAATAGTTACAGAGCCGTTTTAAAAGAAGGCAAAGCAGTTACTGATTCTGATGAAAAGAAAAATCTTGAAAACGTTTATAAAGATTTAACAACTGTTGCAGAAAAGTTAATGCAAATTATCAGTAAGACTGACAGTATTAAAGATGCTGAAGATAAACTCAAAGGAATATTCTCAACTACTCTATCTACGCTTAATTCCGATGGTGATTTAAAACTTGCGGCAAAAAATGATCTTGAAATAGATGCTAATAATTTAACTTTACGAGTAAAAGGTCGCATTAACATATCTGCTGATGGAGGTATTAATCTATTGTCAGGTAAAAATATAATTCTAAATTCCGGTTGTTCGTCATTAGTGGTAGCTCCTAGTGCTATTAGTTCTAAGGTTAGACGTGTTTGGTGTGTCGATCTTCCTTACGATTCTGGCATGAACATAACAAATACAGGCATTTCTATGACCGGTTTTTCTGTGAATATGGCTAGTTTGCTATCTTCATCAATCCAAGATGGATTTGGAGGAAAAGTATCTTTATCTCAAGGAAAAGCTAATATATCAGGTTCTCATATATCAATTACAACACCTTCGAAACAAGCAGTTGCATTAAATTCTGCTGTTTTATTGAAAAATTTACTAGGTTTACTCAATATTGCAACTGCATTGAGCGATAACAAAGGAGCAAAAATTTCTGTAGCTATGCTTCAGAACCTTGCACCTACTCCAATAAAAATAGTACAAGGAGTTTTGAACTATAAAAAAAATAAGCAAGAGTTCCAAGATCAAGAAATTGATTACGCAAGTTTAATTTTATCCACCGTTACTGATTCAGTTGATGTGTTACTTTCTGCGTATGAGCTTGTAGAAGCTGTTGTTATGGCTCATTTTGATGAGAATGGAAAATACTATAAGAATTATACAGAACGAAACAGGAGCAATAACTATATATCACCTCAAGAATGGGTAAAACTTTCTATATTCTATTTAAAATCAGTCGTATCAATGATACCTGCTGTTGCAGCTTTTTTCTCAATTTTTAAAGATGGAAAAAGTTCAAAGCTAAAAGTCTTATCAGATAAAATTAAATTTGATTCTGAATTATTTGAAAATAAAAGTAAATTTAACAGATTCTATAATTCATCATTAGATGGAGAAGCTTTGCCACTACCAGATCCTGATATGGATGATTCAGTAATCATCGAAAATCCGCAAGTAGGGGAACAAGACGAAAACAATGAATACGATAATGAGCATGGTGAAGAGAATACTGGAGAACACGATCAGTAATCACATGTTGTATAAAAAATTGAATTGAGATGCTACGGTGAATCTTGCGTTTATGTAACAACAAGAAAGCTCTTATTTTGGAGATCTTTGCTTATGTCAGAAAATAATCTTGAAGAAAAGGTAAAAAAATACGCAACTAAAGCTGCTTCTGAGTTGGGAAAATTAGCTGCTTCTATGATCGCAAGAAAAGCAGCAAATGCTACTTTAATGGCTTTATCTGATGTAACAGTCACCAATATTCACAAGAGTGATGTAACAGGTGATAAAAAGATGAGCCCCACTAATGAGGAAACCATTCTTCAGGAGAGTAAGCACGAAGGCTCAAAAACTGAGGCTACTTTATCTCAAGATGAGGTCGCAGCTCAAAAGGGTAAGGTTGATGCTACAGAGACCAATGCTAAAGCTTCAACCACAGAAGCTACAGCTGTCGAATCTGGTGCTCAGGCTATGAAGACTAAAGCTGGAGCTTGTGATATTCAGACTAAAGGCATGAAAATGAATTAGGAGTATTTAGCCACAAAAGCAGAGTCATCAAATGTTATACTGTTGTGGAAATATTTCTTTTAATGCGAGAAGCTAAATGGAATTTACTAAATTATTACCTGATACAACAGATTTTGGAGAGTTAATTGACAATAATTGTATTTATGTTGATAAAACAGCAATTATCAATCAATTTGCATCTAAAAAAGGTCCATTTTTCATTTCTCGCCCAAGACGTTTTGGTAAGTCAACTCTTATCAATACACTTCATGAGCTCTTTGCTCATGGTACTGAGAAATTTAAAGGTTTAGCTATTGAGCCTTTGTGGAAAGATAAAACATATAAAGTCCTTCATTTAGATTTCTCCTTATTTAAAGAAACACCTTCTAATGGTTCATTTAATAAAGATTTTATGGACAGCTTGAGGTTTTCTTTACAAAGAGCAGGAATTGAACCTACAAAAGAAAAAGTAGACTTTCCAGCCAAACTACTTGAGAAGTCTATTGAAAATGAAGAAGAGAGAGCTGTTGTACTGCTAGTAGATGAATATGATGCACCATTAACAGCTGTCTTAAATGATAGTAATGAATTTGAAGATAGACGTAAGATCTTATTTAACTTCTATATGACAGTTAAATCATTTCAAGTAAAATTCCGTTTCATCTTTATTACAGGTGTAACTTATTACGCTCATACTTCTATATTCTCAGCATTTAACAATCTAACAGATTTAACCTTAGATAGCGATTATGGTGCATTATTAGGCTACACCAGTGAAGAGTTAGAAAAGTACTTTAGTGAGTATATTGATAATGCTGTAGTGACTTTAAATAAGAAGTTCCCAACAGAACGTTATACACATGAAAAAGTTGTTGAAGAACTAAAGCGAAACTATGATGGCTACAGTTTTGATGAAGATTGTATGCACCATGTCTACAATCCTTGGTCAATATTAAACTTCTTAAAATCACCACACAGAGGTTTTATTCCATACTGGGTAGTATCAGGTGGTTCAACTCCTACATTCTTAGTTAATTATCTAAAGCAAGGTTTAAAAAAGTACAATTCTAATGAATTGCAATCTCTGCTAAGTATTGATTCAACAGTAGACAAAGCAAGTAGCAAACTGTATCCAGCAATTGATAATATTGCAAAAATTGACCTCTTTGCTATTCTGTATCAGGCAGGATATTTCTGCATCAAAGGTATATCTAGAAAATTATTAAAGATAGGAATTCCTAATCTTGAAGTAAAACAGGCTTATTCTGAAATCATGTTAAGACTTTTAACTAACAACAATGATGTTCAGGAAAAGTTTACTACTTCACTTTATGATGTTCTTTGTGAAAACAACTTAGACAAGCTAAAGGACATCTTTAATTGCTTCATCAATGAACTCTCATACGAAACCGTAAAGAAGTTTAATGAAGCATGTTTTAGAGATGTACTAAAGCTAGCCATGCTAACCTTTAATGTATCAGCCTCAACAGATGTAATGGGCTCTTGTGGTAGAGCAGATATTACAGCCGAAGCTGGTGACTATCTGTATGTCTTTGAATTAAAGGTAACAGATAACAGTAAAGACATTGACACAAAACTTACCGAAGCTAAAGAGCAAATCATAAAGAACAAGTACGCAAGACGTCTTACAGATAAGACAGTAGTACCAGTAGCTTTAGTTTTAGAGAATAATTCTAAGAGTAGAGAAAAAACTGATCCTCCTGTTTGTGAGATTGTAGCTTTAGAAATGGTATATGTAGATTAAGAATCTCCTTTGGAATTTCGTTATGATCTTTAATCCTAATCAGGTAACTTGGACACTACGTAAAGGCGTTAAATTGCCTTTTGCTCCTCAGGAGAATATTGACTCAGTTAATAACAATCCTGTAGAGAGTGTTCCTAATTTTCAATTAACTAAGACTGTAGTCAATTCTGTTGATGCTCCCTTAAATCAAGTTGCAACAAGCTCAGTTGATACCACTTTAACTCATAATGAAGAACCTTCCATTGCTAAAGTAGGTGCTCCAGTATCCATAAATGTTGGTGCTGATAATAATGCTGTATCACCTGTAGCTCCAGTTACAGAAACTGTTGCTCATATTACTGATAGTAGTGCTAATGCTTCACAAGAAGTAGCAAGCTTAGCTACAACTTCAACAGCTACAGCTCAAACAGCAACAGTTACATCCTCACTAGCTACATCAACACCATTACCTTCTCAAGAAGCATCAACTGTAACTGCAGCTCCATCAGCAAATGACACTGCTCCAGTAGTTGACGGCAGAGTTGTTGACAAGAGTGTTCTTGAGAATGTAAAAGAATCATTCCCTCGTTGGAAGACTTTGCCTTATAAACTAAGAGCAAAGAGAGCTGATCTTTTCATCAACTTAAATTCAGATGTACCATTCTTACAGAGCTTAGTAGATTTTCTAAAGAGCAAAGGCTTAGATATCAAGCCATATGACGATTCAGTAAACTATCTCCCAAGTGACATTCTGTTATTAGATAAAACAGATCTTGTGCGTCAGGGTACTGTCTATGTGTTACAGGCAGGAAAGAGAGCAATTTGGAATGAATTGCTCTTAGAATTTGGAGATAGACTTAAATGACCTTACCTCAACGATATTCTGTAAGAGTCCTCACAAGAGATGATCTGTCTTTAGTGCCTCAATTAGAGCAAATTGAGCTTAGAACTCAAAAAAATGCCTGGAATGCTCAGTCTTTAATTGAGTGCTTTGATGATAGCTATATCATCTTAGGATTATTTGATATAGAAAAGTTAATTGGCTTTTCTGTTATCTATAACACCAAGTTTTCAACCGATCTTTTAACCATTGGCGTTGATCCTGATTATCAGGGTAAAAAGTTAGGATCTTTACTCTTACATAAGACCTTAGAAAAAGCTCTGGAAATTGAAGATATAGAGTGCTTTTTGGAAGTAAGAGTAAGTAATATTGTGGCTCAAAATTTATACAAAAAGTATGGCTTTGTAGAAGTTGGATTGCGCAAGGAATACTATAATCCAATTGGTGCTGAAAAGGGCGAGGATGCTTATACCATGCATCTATCCGACATCAAAGCTCACCTTGAGAAAATCTCTTTGTAAGGAGACAAAATGCCTGCTAAGTTAGATCAAGACGCAAGACCTGATGAGAAACTTTTAAAGCTTTACTCTTTGTTACTGTTTACAGGAAAAGAATACTCTTTAACTGAGCTTAAAGACAAGCTTATGTGCTCTAAACAGACTATTGGACGCTTAGTTGATAAGTTAGAGAAGAGCTACTATGGAAGCATCGTTGTCAAAAAGAAAGGCAAAGAGAACTTCTACAGCCTAAAAAAGCCATGTACATCTAAAGGTATGCACGTAAGTATCAATCCTGATGGTCTGCGCAAGATGATCTTATGCAGTGATCTGATGTGGCATTTACTCTCTTACAAAACACGAGATCAAATTGAAGCTTCAGCTCTGCAAGCTCAGGCAAACCTCCCTTCTGAAGAGCTTCCTTTTTTTAACGATGTTCATTATGGTTATAGCTTTACCAAAGGTAAGATCAATTATGATGTCTGCGACATTGAATTGAATGATCTTGAAAAAAGCATCGCTTCAAGAAAATGCTGTGAAATTCTGTATCAGCAAATCGTTGATGGTGAGTGCAAAAGATACACCATTGCACCTATGAAGCTGATTGCATACAGAGAAACTCTCTATATTGGAGCTTGGTGTGTAACCAGAGTTGGTAAAGTAGAGAAAACCATCGACAATCCTATGTTCTTTTTAGTTCATAGAATGCAGAAGGTTGAGGTTTTAAACAACCGTAGCTCTGAAAAGTTACCAGAGATTGATTTTAGTAATGAAACTTTTGGTTTTATAAAATCAGATCCGGTAAAGGTAAAGATCCTCTTTAAAAAGAAAGTTGCTACTTATGTTTATGACAGAAAGTGGAGCGATGATCAAAAGATTACCTTAAATGATGATGGTTCTTTATTACTTGAGTTTACCTCTGGTAATAAATATGAAGTAATTTCTTTTGTCTTAGGCTTTGGTAAGAATGCAGTTTTACTAGAGCCTGCCTCATTAAAAGAAGAGATAGCAAAAGAGATTGAGACTATGCAAAAGGCTTACGCAAAATCTTAAGTAATGGCGTAAGTTAAATTAGCTAAGAGGTTAAAACAAAAGGTGAAGTTACACAAGACACCGTCATCAATTCAGTATGGTGTCTGCAGTTTAGCTTCACCTAAGGAAAAAGCGATTTTGATGCTTATTGTGCTATCAGAATGTCAGTGCACCTAACCTAGGTCTACTACAGCGCCATCCTCGGTCTAGTGGCGCGGTTTAATTAGGTACAGGTGTTCTTTAAAATTCCTCTAGAGCCTTATTGTCAAAAACACTATCCTAAAAAGCCTATCTTTTTACCTTGATGTTCTTCAATGTTCTTAAGTAGGGCTTCATTTTCTAATTCAGACAAAAATACTGAATTACAAAGTGAGTCTTCATTTGCAAAAATGCCTGTATGCATTGCCTTTATCACATGAAAGTCGCCTGGAGTTAGGTACTTAATCTTTGACAGACGAAGCTTGTCCTCATCAGTGAATTTATCATGAGCTAAAGGTAAAAGCTCAGTTTCAAATAAAGCAAGCTTTTGCTTCTCATTAGCGTAGGTAAATTCAATCTTAGTTGAAAAGCGTCTTAGGACTGCTCTATCTAATTTGTCGATGTAGTTAGTAGTGCAGATCACAAAGCCTTTACACTCTTCTAAATGAGTCAAAAACTCATTTACTTGACTTATTTGCCATTGAGCTTTGGCATTGCTTCTGTCAAAAATAAGTCCATCAATCTCATCAATTACCAAGATTTCATTTTTGATATCAAGTTCATAGAAGAGCTCAGCAATATTCTTTTCAGATTGACCTACGTACATATCAAGAATATCACTTGCTCTTACGACCTTAACTCTCATGTTAACTTCATGTCCAATGAATCTTGAAAGTTCAGTTTTACCAGTGCCTGCAGGACCATAAAAGAGCATAGTACCCATGCCTTTTTTAGACTTTCCTTTTTTGATAATAGAGGAAAGTTTCTTACAGCCATTCAAGAAAACATCAATATCTTGTTTAAAGCACACAGCTTCTTTGTTGAACTCTGAAAATCTCTTTATGTCAGTCTTTTTCTTTATGTCTTTATTATTGTCAGCATCTTCTCCTCCAGGTAGGGGTCCAAATAAAAATCCGCAACCTTTATTCTGATTGTTCAAGGTAATATTGGCCTGTAACTGACATTCAAGCATGTTTTTGATTTCTTTTGGACTTTCAAATAAGGCACAAGCTGCCTTTAGTGATTGCTCTATCACAGCAGGTGAAGTTACATACTTTTTATTAAAATCAGAAATGACTCTAGAGGTTAGCTTTGCCTTAGGGTATTTTTTAGCAATGCTCTTCCAAATACAGATCCTCTTTTGAACTTCCTTAATTGAGAATTTGATGCTCAAATTGAATCTACGCTTTACGGCACTGTCAATTTCGCTTACATCATTGGTGATCCAAATTTTTGGAGCTGACTGTTTCTGCTCTAAAAAAGCATTAAGCCACGCCTTATCCTTGCTATTTCTAATCTCATAGCTAGTATTTAAAAGACGTTCAGCTTCATCAATGACAATCAGGCAGTTATCTTTATTTTCAGTGATCTTTTGGCAGGCTAAAAGCTTAGAACGTCTGTCTTGTTCGTTATCATCAACATCACTGTTTACACTGTATACGTCGAGTTTTAGTTCTTTTGCTAAAGCTCCTACGATACTTGATTTACCAGTTCCAGGATCACCGTATAAAAGGATATTAACAGGGCAGATCTCTTTAGATCCTAGTAGCTTTCTTAAAAGAGTGAGCTTGTTTTTATCTTTTTCAATTTCATCTGCTTTGAGCTCTGTATCGGAACCGTTGAACTTGAAAGCTTCATCGATTACGTTTTGACTGTCAGAACTTAAGATTTTATTTGCAAAAGAACTTAAATGGTATGCTCTGCAAGAGCATACAAGACCATAGTTCTCAAGTTTATCTAAGCTCTCATTGATATTGGAAATTGAAGTTTCGTAGATTGCAGCTGAAAATTTCAGAATCTTTGTTTAAATCTAATTGTTCATCAAACAGCAGTTTGCAACAGCTGTAACTGTCGATAAGATATATGAGCTCAAGAATTTTAGTTTCAATCTCGTTTAAAGAAAACAAGCTTTCAATCTTGGCTATTTTCTTTTGGTAATCTCTATCGGCCTTTGACATCTTATAGTTTTTTACATAATTGTCAGCTTCTGTTTTAAATAGGCTGAACATCAGCTCATATCTTAACTTGCATTGATAGCCACGACGTCTGCTACTAAAGGTAGCGTCATCATTTTCAGGTCCAAGATCGTCATTATCTAGCAGATCTTCAAACTCGTTTGCAGAAAACATGTCTTTTTTAGCTGCAGTTACGTACTTTTTGATGAGTTTTATTTGTCCTTGAGAGAAATTTGACTTCTCTAACATGGTTGTAAGATAGTTTTGTGTGAATTTAGAGCAATAATGTTTGTCTGAATATATCCAACCTAAGACATCTAAAAATCCTTTGATGTCTGCAGAGCCAACTCTATAGTCATTACAAGTTGATATGTTGTCTAAAAAAGCTTTGATTAAAAATGCACTTCTAACTTTTAAAGGTTTATCTGAATCAAGATTTAGGATTGCTTGCTTAATATAGTATTCCATAGACATCCTCTCTTTTACATAAAAGCTCTTACATCAGTATTTTTCAAATTGTCATCTTTAATGACGTATAGCTTTTGACCGTAATGTCGTACTAAAAAATGTATCTGTTCTTTTGAATGTCTACAGAATAGAAAATCATCGTTCCATAATTTGATGACTGTTTGAAGGATTTAAATATTTTTGTGATGATCTGTTGAAAGAAACTTTGAATACTTAATTTTAAGAATGAAATGTGTGTCCGATTTTTGATACAGCCGATTTAATTAATGGATCTCATCTATTATGAACACACTATCTTATTGTTGTTAACATTGTAGGTAATTGAATATGATTAAGATGCTATACTAAAGCCTAGAATAATCATTTAGGACGATGACATGAAATTTACAAAGTTACTGCCAAATTCATGCAATTTTAGAGATCTTATCGACAATAATAGAATATATGTTGATAAGACAGCTTTAATTTGCCAAATTGCAAAAGATGAAAAAGGTCCTTATTTCATTTCACGTCCAAGACGTTTTGGTAAATCGACTCTTATCAATACCTTCCATGAGCTTTTTGCTCATGGAACAGAGAAGTTTAAAGGTTTAGCTATTGAACCTTTGTGGCATGATAAGACTTATAAAGTCCTGCATTTAGATTTCTCATCCTATAACTTTTTATCTGAGATAAATTTTTGCGATTATTTTTATGAGGATTTAAAACAAAAGTTCTTAGAATTAGGCTTTAGTGTCAATGATAGTAATTTGTCACTTAAGGCACCCGGACTGCTTGTGGACATTGCTTTTAAGAATGAGCACTCAGGTGAAGATATAGTCTTACTTGTTGATGAATATGACACTCCTCTCTCAGCTGTTTTAAATAATGAAAAAGAGTTTTTAGCTCGTAGAGATATACTCCATAGCTTTTACTCAAAAGTAAAAGAGTATCAAGGCAGATTCCGTTTCATCTTTATTACAGGCGTAACTTATTACTCTCATACTTCTATATTCTCTGCATTTAACAATCTGACAGATTTAACCTTAGACAGCGACTATGGTGCACTTTTAGGTTATACCACTGAAGAGTTAGAAGAGTACTTTAGTGAGTACATTGACAATGCGGCTATAGAATTAAATAAAGAGTATGAAACAGATTTCTATAACCATGAAACAGTGGTTGCAGCACTAAAGAGAAATTACGATGGCTATAGCTTTGATAGAAAGTGTAAAGCTCATGTATTTAACCCATGGTCAATTATTAAGTTTTTAGAAAGACCAAAAGAAGGTTTTATTCCATACTGGGTAGTATCAGGAGGTGCAACACCAACATTCTTAGTAAATTATCTAAAGCAAGGATTAAAAAAATACAATTCAAATGAATTGCAATCTCTGCTGAGTATTGACTCAACAGTCAATAAAGATACTGATTCTTTATATCCAAGCATAGAAAACATAGCTAATATTGATTTATTTGCTATCTTGTACCAGGCAGGTTATTTCTGCATTAAGACAGCTGAAGATGGATATTTTAAGGTTGGAATTCCAAATCTTGAGGTAAAGAAAGCTTATTCAAACCTTTTACTAAACCAGCTAACAAGAACTCAAGACACTAAGTTAAGATTCATTGAACCATTCAAAGAGGTTTTAGCATCAGGAAACTTAGACAGGATAAAAGAGTTATTCAATACCTTTATCAATGAGTTCTCCTATGAAACCGTAAAGAAGTTTAATGAAGCATGTTTTAGAGATGTACTAAAGCTTGCGATGCTTACTTTTAATGTAACAGCCGCAACAGAGGTAATGGGCGCTTGTGGCAGAGCAGATATTACAGCTGAAGCTGGTGACTATCTGTATGTCTTTGAATTAAAGGTAACAGATAACAGTAAAGACATTGACACAAAACTTACCGAAGCTAAAGAGCAAATCATAAAGAACAAGTACGCAAGACGTCTTACAGATAAGACAGTAGTACCAGTAGCTTTAGTTTTAGAGAATAATTCTAAGAGAAGAGAAAAGACTGATATTCCTGTTTGTGAGATTGTTGCTTTAGAAAAGGTAACAGTTGATTAACCACTAATTTGTCTTTTCTGTCAATTTTAGTTCCTTCTTTTTGAAAGTTGTTTCAGATCGAGGAGAAGCTATTCCAAGAGCTTATCTCTAAATTTTTAACAGCCTTAGAAAATCGTTATGGCTTTCTAAAATTTAAGGCAAATTTTGAAAGTCTACTTTGGTGTAAATTGTGTTCAATTTTCTAAAATTTTAACTTTTTTTAGAAAATTTAAACGGTTACATGTTTTTTATTGCACTAAATCTAAGCGATTGACTAAAATATTCAGAAAAATCATCAAATAAAATAAATCCTTATATTTCAATAAATAACCATTTTATTATCCACAAAATTCATCTTAAAAGCTCATTTTTGAACTTTAGCATATAGAAAAAAACATTAAACACCTATAATACTAGAGTAACTGAGACGAAAGTCTTGATTAACTTATACTAATTAGGTCGCGAAAGTGACTATTTTCAAACAGGGAAATGCGATGCTTATAGGTATTCCTAAAGAGAGCTTGCAAGGTGAGACTAGAGTTGCTGCAACTCCAGACACCGTAGGTAAGCTTTTAAAATTAGGCTTTGAAGTAGCTGTTCAAAGCAATGCTGGTGCTCTTGCAAGTTTTGACGACTCTGCATATGAGAAAGCTGGTGCAAAGATAGGTAACGAGAAAGATGTTTGGGCAGCCGACATTATCTTTAAGTTAAATGCTCCAACCGATGCTGAAATTGAACTGATGCATGAAGGCCAAACTCTTGTAAGTTTTATCCGTCCTGCTCAGAACAAAGATTTAGTTGATAAGCTCAATGCCAAGAAAGTAACTGTAATGGCAATGGACATGGTGCCACGTATTTCACGTGCTCAGTCTTTAGATGCTTTATCATCAACTGCAAATATTTCAGGTTATCGTGCTGTTATTGAAGCTGCTCATGCTTTTGGCAGATTCTTTACAGGTCAGGTAACCGCTGCAGGTAAAGTTCCTCCTGCAAAAGTAATGGTTATCGGTGCTGGTGTAGCAGGTCTAGCTGCCATCGGTACAGCTCACTCATTAGGTGCTATTGTTCGAGCATTTGATACTCGTCTTGAGGTAGCAGATCAGATTAGATCAATGGGTGGCGAATTCTTAAAGCTTGATTTCAAGACTGAAGATGGCGGTTCATCAGACGGTTACGCTAAGGTAATGTCAGATGAGTTCATCAAAGCTGAAATGGATTTATTTGCAAAGCAGTGTAAAGATGTAGATATCATCATTACTACCGCTGCAATTCCTGGTAAGAAAGCTCCACGTCTGATTACTAAAGAAATGGTAGCTTCAATGAAGCCTGGTTCTGTAATTGTTGACTTAGCTGCTGCAACAGGCGGTAACTGCGATGGTACAGTTGCAGGTAAGGTTATTACTACAGACAATGGCGTTAAGATGATAGGTTACACCGATCTTGCAGCTCGTCTTCCTGCTCAGTCTTCACAGCTTTACTCAACAAACTTAGTAAATCTGATGAAGCTTCTATGCAAGAACAAAGATGGCTTGATCGATGTAAACTTTGATGACGTTGTTCTACGTAACATGACAGTTACTAAAGATGGTGAAGTTACCTTCCCACCTCCAAAGATCAGCGTATCAGCAGCTCCTAAGGCTAAGGCTGATGTTGCAGCTCCTGCAAAGCAAGAGCCTAAGAAAGCAAGCCCTGCTTTAAAGATTGTAGCTCTAGCTGCAATCGTAGTTGCATTCATGTTAATCGGTGGCTACGCTCCAGAGAAGTTCTTACCACACTTCACCGTATTCGTATTAGCTTGCGTTGTAGGTTACTACGTAGTATGGAACGTTTCACACTCACTGCACACTCCATTGATGTCTGTAACTAATGCTATTTCAGGTATCGTGGTTGTAGGTGCAATGGTGCAGATTGGCGATTCAATTATTATCGGCATTCTTGCATTTATTGGTGTTTTACTAGTATCTATCAATATCTTTGGTGGTTTTGCTGTAACACGCCGTATGCTAGCTATGTTCAGAAAACAGCAATAGTAGGTAAGGAGATAATTTAATATGTTAGGTTTAACTCATATGGCCTACATTCTTGCAGCGCTATTATTCATTATGGCGCTAGCAGGTCTATCAAAGCAGGAAACTGCAAAAATGGGCTGTCTATCTGGTATGGTTGGTATGGCCATTGCCTTATTAGCAACCTTCGTACGTGTTGGCAACATCTTCGATAATCCATCTGTATGTATCTTCGTGATCGTTGTTGCAATGATCGGTGGTGCAGTTGTCGGTATTTACGTTGCACGTAAAGTTCAGATGACTCAGATGCCAGAGCTTATTGCTTGCTTACACAGCTTCGTAGGTTTAGCAGCTGTATTAGTAGGCTTTAACAGCTACATCCACATGCAAGAAGATCCTGCCGTATTCTTAGCAACTCCAGTTGCTGAGTTAAATACTGAGTTAGTTGAAATCTTCTTGGGTATCTTTATTGGTGCTGTAACCTTTACAGGTTCTATCGTAGCTTACGGTAAGTTAAACGGTACTTATAAGTTACGTATCTTTAAGTCAGCTCCATTGAGCTTACCATATGGCAATGCTCTAAATTTAGGTGCGTTAGTTGTTTCATTCCTGTTATTGATTTGGTTCTTAGCAGCAAATGAGGCTCCTGCATTCCCATTATTAGTAATGACAGTGATTGCTTTACTATTTGGTGTTCACTTAGTTGCTGCTATCGGTGGCGCTGATATGCCTGTGGTTATCTCAATGCTGAACTCATACTCAGGTTGGGCTGCTGCAGCATCAGGCTTCATGTTAAACAACGACCTTTTAATCGTAACCGGTGCTTTAGTAGGTTCTTCAGGTGCTATTCTGTCTTACATTATGTGTAAGGCAATGAACCGTTCATTCATCTCTGTTATCGCAGGTGGCTTTGGTAATGCTCCAGCTGCTGCAAAGAAAGATGAGGAAATGGGCGAGTATCATGAGTTAAAGGCAAATGAAGTTGCTGACTTATTAAAGAACTCAAGCTCAGTTATCATTACCCCAGGCTATGGTATGGCTGTAGCTCAGGCTCAGAACGCTGTTGCAGCTTTAACTGAAAAGTTAAAGGCTCGCGGTGTCGAAGTTCGCTTCGCTATTCACCCTGTAGCAGGTCGTCTACCAGGACATATGAACGTTCTGTTAGCTGAGGCAAAGGTTCCATATGATATCGTATTTGAAATGGACGAAATCAATGACGATTTCGAAAATACAGATACCGTATTAGTTATCGGTGCTAACGATACTGTTAACCCAGCTGCAGCTGAAGATCCATCAAGCCCAATCGCTGGTATGCCAGTGCTTGAGGTTTGGAAGGCTCGTAACGTAGTTGTATTCAAGCGTTCTATGAATCCTGGCTATGCTGGTGTTCAGAACCCACTGTTCTTCAAGGACAACACCTCAATGTGCTTCGGTGATGCTAAGAAGACTGTTGAAGATATCGTTGCAAACTTATAATTTAGCTTAAAGCCAGTTTTATAAGATAAGAGGTCTTACCCTAATTGGGGTAGGGCCTTTATTTTTGCCTAAAGACAAAATTAAGATGACCGACAAGTGTATATATAACTATACATGTGAGGTTCTTATGGATCTTTACTCTTTAGATGCAAGTCCAGCCAAACTTGTTAAAAGTCAGACCAAAGTAAATTACACTAAGCTTGATTCTGAAAAATTACGTCAAAGTGTAAAGATTCTAAATGACAGTAAGAATTTAATTGATTATTGTGAAGTAATGGGCAAGATACATAAGCGTATATGACTCAAAAGAGGCTTAAATGCTTTTTTTGTGAAAAAAATTAATTTTTTTATTAAAGTTTTTAACTTGATTGGCCGATAATAGATCGAAAGGCAGAAAAGTATTAAAACTAATTTTGCCAAGGAGAGAATTATGGCTATAGATTCAAGTGCACTGACAAGCATTAAAAATGCTATTGCAAGTTATTCTGGCAGTGAATCTACATATAGTGATAAGCTAAAAAATGATGCTAATAACAGTGTAAATTCATTAGCTCAGAAAGCTTCTTCATTTGCAACCAAGAGCCGTTATAAAGCAGCTTTTGAAGAGAAGATGAAGATTGCTAATGAATCGTCTGATACTGTTGAAATCAGCAAAGAGTCATTGGCAGCTTTAAAGAAATACAATCAGACTGAAGTAAGTGCTGCTGCAAAGAAAGACTCATCAAGCTCAAGTGGCTACACTTATGATTATCAGTCTATCAAGAAAAAGAATCTTGAGAATATAGCTGCTATCGAAAAAGAAGTTGCTGAAAAGTACGGCAAAAAGACTGATGCTGCTGAGAGTACCACTAAGACTGCAGATGATAAATCAACAGTAAAGTCTGATGATTCAACAAAAACAGCATCAACTACTGACGGCTCGTCTTCTGATAAGACTACAGCTTCAGATAAGACAACTGATAGCAAGAAGTCAGAGAACACTACCGATACTGAGAAGAAAACTACTTCATACAGCTATGATTACAATGCTATGAAGGCTAAGGATGCAGAGAATGCATCTAAGATCGAAGCTGAGGTTAAAGCTCAGTATTCAGGTCATAACAGTCCAGATGACATCGTAAATTAGTCTGTTATTGATTTTAGTATGAGAAGGAGGGCAGAGACTCTCCTCTTTTAATTTATAGGTAGGTGATTTGACTTAAAGCCTATCCGCTTTTTATCCTTAGGTGATATGAGGCAAAACTAAGAAACTACTAGTTTTATTGCTCATCTTGCAGAATTACCCATGAGCAAGGATCTTTTCCTGCCTCAGCTGTACCAGAACTGCTGATTACTTTAGCAATGGAAGCTGAGCTTCTAACAACAATTAAAGAGGTCACTGTAGATTCTAGATCTTTTGAGACCTTGTCGATATCAAATTTTAAAACAGGATCACCTGTAGATACTTGTTGTCCTAACTTGGCTATTGCAGTCATACCTGCACCTGTAAAGCTACTTGTGCCAATACCAAAGGTTACATAAACCTCAACTCCCAGTTCTGTTCTTACAGCAAAAGCATTATTTGAAGCAATAAGTCTTGAGATAGTGCCGGAGCAAGGTGACACAATAGTATCAGCTCCTTTGCTTGGTACCACGGCAACTCCATCGCCAATCAGTCTTTCTGAAATCACTAAATCAGGTACTTCTTCTAATGAAATTAGATTACCGCTGATTGGAGTATATAGCTCTAAATCAGCTTCACCTTTAACATCCTGACTTAAAGTTTGCTTTTTTTGAAAAAAAGAAAAAAGTCCCATTTTTATTCCTTGATAGCTGTAAGAGCCTTCTATTTAATTAACTTGTCTTCTATGAGTCAATCTTTACAGAGAGTTAATAATGTCAGTAAGCTCTGAACCAGAATAAGTAGTCATTATTTTATTATACAGATCTTTATCAAAAGCAGGTTGAATGTCTTCTTCTAGATTTAATCTTTCAACTACAGCTTTGATCCTGTCAATGTTATAAGCACCTGTCACAAGATATGTCACACCCATTCTGTAAAAGAAAGGAATAAGCTCAGGACGTGAGGCAAAGCGTCCAGCCACACCTAAGGTAGCACCTGATTCAAAGGCAGCTTTAGCTGCCATTACAATCATTTTGGCTAAAACAGGTGTAAAGGTTTTATCTGGAGGACATGGAGCTGATGCATACTCTGCTAATGAGCTGGTACCTATGATCATCATGGATCCTTCTTTAGCGATAGCGGGAGCTAAAAGTACGGCAGCTGGAGTCTCAATCATAAAACTAATCTCCATATTGCCATGAGCAATCTTTTCACTATCAAGCTCGTTTAAACTGTCATTTGCTAATTTCAAAAGGTAGTCTTTTTCTGAGATCTTGGTTACCAGAGGGAACACAATGGTAATGGTTCTGCCTTTTGAAGCTCGTAAAAGCGCTCTAATTTCCTTTTTCAAAAGATTAGTACCAACATAAGCTCCATAGCCTTTTAAAGGACCTGAATCATCTAATCTGATATTAAATAAAGGCTTTTTATCATCAGCAAAGTCAAAGGTTCTTGCTGTAATTGGAGCTCCCTTTTTAATAGGAGAGATGATCTTATAAAAACAGTCGGTCATTTCATCTTCAGATGGTTCATAACTTGAAGATAAAAACAAGAATTCAGATCTTAACAGTCCTAACCCATGGTTTTTAATCTGTTCATTACTACCTTTGCTAATAGCGCCTACTGCACAGGCAATGGTTAGATTTAATAAAGACTCATCATTTATCTGATCCTGATAGAGATCTTGCATTGTAAGCAAGCTCTCTTTGATGTCATCTGATGGCTCTACAATCACAACCGATGAATTACCATCAACTAGTACTGTAGTTCCGTTTTTTATAGTGGTTGCATCAAAAACACCAAACACAGCTGGAATTGATAACTCTCGTAACACTACACCTAAATGTCCTGAGTCATGACCTCCTTCTAAGATCACGCCCTTGATGCACTTAGTATTAAGAGATAATAATTGCGCAGGTGAGATATTAGTAGTTATTAGGATCACGTCTTTAGTAAGTGTAGGCAGTTCAATTTCATCTCCATGAGCATGCTCAAGAGTATGAATGAACTCATTCATAAGTGAGGTTAACTCTTCTTTATCAGCCTTTAAATCATTATTATGCTTATAAAACGCATCAAGATTGCCTAAAAGTACGGTTCTTGCTGCCATACAGGAGGAACAGCCTTGATTTATAAGATCGATAACCTCTCTTTTGTTGTCATCAGAGGTAATAAAGCCTGCAGCTGCGCCTAAAAGATCACGTACTGTGTCTTTGGCTGGATTTACAATTTGACGCAATTTTTGGGCAAATTGGCTGGATTTTTTAATATATCTGTCAATTTCGCTTTCGCTATCAAAAGTAAAGAGTTCTTCTTTACTGTATTCTGATTTCTGCCTTGCTATGACTAAAGCGGGTGCTACTGCAATACCAGCTCCTACAGAAACGCCTGAGAGTGTATACATAAAAACCTCTTGCTTTTATTGCGAAAAAACTAGTTTCTGACAGTTATGAATCTCTAGTTTGTGATAATTACTTATAAACTAGTTAATCCCGCTAGTTCATAACTATGATTTTATTACTATAATTTCTTGCTATTTCAAAGAATTAACTTTTTGCATCTCTACATAATACTTAGTGCCAGCACATACGGCAGCAGGGGGTATTAGAATATTTAATACAGGAATACCTAATAAGAACGCTACGGTAGCGCCTATAGTAAATGTGGGAATAGTATGTGTCTTTAAATCATTCATCATCAATGTAAAAGAGATCTTATGGTTATCATAAGCATAGTCAGTGTACTGCAAAGCTCCCATCCAGGCTGTCAGCAAGAACCAGGCAATAGGTGAGAACACATTGATTACAGGAATAATAGAGATCACAAGACAAATTAGAGCTAAAGGTAAAAAGAACAACTGCTTTTTAAATTCTCTTGCAAGAATTCTGGGGATATCTTTTAAAAGATCAACAACACCCATGTCATCGCCATGAGTGCCGTTAATTAAAGCTTCTACTTTGTCAGCTAATAGCCCATAGAAAGGTGATGCAATAATCGTAGCTACAGTTGAGAAAAAGTAACCACAGACAAAGAAGATCATAAGTCCTAATAAATAGGAAAGTACATAGGCTACAAAAGATAAAAAGTCAGGCAAACCTTCAAATAATGAGAAAATTAAAGCTTTGATGTTTGTAAACAAGAGGTATGAGCAGGTAGACATAAAAAGAACATTCACAATTAAAGGAATGATGATATACAGTCTGCACTCTTTACTCAAAGCTAGTTTTAAACCAGTAAAAATATAGGTAATCGCCTCAGAAATGGTGATCTCGTGAGGTGGTCTTAAGTTAGTCTTTAGATTCTCGTTCATAACTATAATCCTATGCTCTTTTGGCAATGATACCATTTTGACTGAGCGCTTTGCTTAGAGTTCATTGCAAAAATGCACAATTTGCACAAATAGTTCTAAAAGTCCTTTTGGGCACATGTTAAAAGCTTCATTTTGAGCTTACTTTGCTCCTTACAAAATTTAGCTCTTATAAAAGACTTAATCGTGCGATAAAACAAAGAAAAAATAATACATTTAGTTTAAAATAAGATGATTTTGTGAAGACTAAATCCAACCTTCTTTGAAGTTAAAAGTAAGATAAGTTAACAGGAGCAAAAAATGTCACTTAACGATTCAAGTTCTTTAATTTTAATTGTTGGTGCCATTGCCATTTTAGCCTTTGTTGTTCATGGTTTATGGTTTTCTGGCAGAAGCATTAACCGTAAATTAGTTAAAGGCTCAAAAGAAGATCAGGAAATTGCTCTATCAAATGCTGTAGGCAAGGTTCGTATTGTTAAGCCAAAAGAGATTGGTGCTGAAAATGATTTTAATGCTTTAAATGTAAAGCATGAGAATTACTCAAGTCAGAATAGCAATAATAAAGTTGAACCTGTAGTCTCTTTGTCTACTGATTTTTCTCTGCAGGAAAAAGATCCTAGAACTCCTGAAAATACCTATGAGTTAAATCTTTTTGCATCAGAAGGTCGTCCTTACAGAGGACTTGATCTTGAAGAGCTGTTTAATAACTATGGTATTTTAAAAGGCGAAAAAGACATTTACTGTGTATATGAGAATCCACAATTAAAAGACAGAATTGTGTTCAGACTCTGCTCACTAGAAGCTCCATATGCATTCCCTGATAATATGGAATCCTTTTCAACCTCATCTTTAGCTTTATATATGCAGTTACCTCCAAAAGGTAAAGCATTCTTATACTATAGAGCAATGCATATTGCAGCAAAGTGCCTAGTAGAGCATTTAGGTGGTGTCATTAAAGACAACAATAACAAAGAAATGACCGATGAGTCTTTAGAACAGACTGAACTTCTCTTAAAGAAATATGACAAATCTGATGCTGAGGAGTAATCGTCATGACTGGTACAGCTGTTACTTCTAAAAATGTAGAGGCTTTAAATCCTGATGAACTAGAAAAGGAATACCGTAAACTTGTAGATACTCTAAATTCTTATTCTAAAGCTTACTATGTTGATGACAATCCTGTAGTTCCTGATGCTGAATATGACAGGCTCTACCGTCAATTAGAGTTAATAGAGCAAAGTAATCCTAATATCATAGCTGATGATTCACCTACAAAAAGAGTAGGTGGTGCTACCTTATCAGAGTTTGAGCAGGTAACTCACCGTGTCCCATTGATGTCTATGGGAGATATCTTTAATAATGCTGAACTTATAGATTTTGATGCAAGAATGAGTTCATCCTCAGGTCAGAGTGTCGTTGAGTATTGTGCTGAGCCTAAATTAGATGGTCTTGCTGTATCTTTAATTTATAAAAAAGGTAAGTTAGTTCAAGCTGCAACCCGTGGTGATGGCAAGATAGGAGAGAATGTCACCTCCAATGTCATGACCATTAAAGCAATTCCTTTAAAGCTAACAGGAGATAAGGTTCCTGATTACATTGATGTAAGAGGCGAGGTGATTATGACCCGCTCAGGCTTTAATCAGTGGAATGAAAGAGCTAGAGCAACTGGAGGTAAAGTCTTTGCCAATCCTAGAAATGCAGCAGCAGGCTCTCTAAGACAGTTAGATCCAAAAGTTACTGCTAAACGTCCTTTAGCTTTCTTTGCCTACTATGTAGGTGAATGTGAAGGTTATGATTTACCTCGTGATCAGTACCATCGTCTTTTAGCTTTAAAAGAATTAGGTTTCCCTGTAAATTCTAATATCAAATGTGTAAAAGGTCTTAATGGCTTAAAGACTTTTTATGAGGATATCCTTTCAAGGCGTGAAACACTAAACTACGACATTGATGGTGTCGTTTTAAAGATAAATTCTTTAGATACCCAAGAAGAGATGGGCTTTACAGCCAAAAATCCCCGTTGGGCTATAGCCTATAAATTCCCACCTGAAGAGATGATGACTAAACTTTTAGATGTAGAGTTTCAGGTAGGAAGAACTGGAGCGATTACTCCTGTTGCTAAATTAAATCCTGTTTATGTAGGCGGAGCTACTGTATCTAGTGCAACCTTACACAATGCTGATGAAATTGAGCGCTTAGGCTTAAAAATTGGCGATATGGTGATTGTTCGTCGAGCTGGTGATGTGATCCCTCAAGTATCAGGTGTCGTCAAAGAAAAGCGTGATGGCACTGAGAAAGATATTGTTTTTCCTAAATACTGTCCTGAGTGCGGAAGCTTAATTGAGAAAGTAGAAGGTGAAGCGGTTGCCCGTTGCACCGGTGGACTTGTATGCTCTGCTCAATTGCGTCAGTCAATCATCCATTTTGTCTCTCGTGATGCGATGGATATTGAAGGCTTTGGTGACAGAATCATCGAGCAGTTGGTTGCTACTAAAAAGATCTCCTCAGTTGCTGATCTTTATACTTTATCCGAGAATGATTTAGCAACTACTATTCTTGATAATGGTTCAGAGGACAGAAAGGTAAGATTTTTAGGTCACGTGGTAGCTAAAAAGCTGATAACTGCTATTGATAAATCACGTGTAACCCCATTAAATCGTTTTATCTATGCTCTGGGTATCCGTGAGGTCGGCTCCTCAACAGCAAGGACTCTAGCTTCTAACTTTAAGACTATCGACGATTTAATAAAAGCCTCATATTCAAAACTATTAAATCTGCCAGATGTAGGTCCTGTGGTGGCTCGTCATATTGCTGATTTCTTTGCTGAAAAGCATAATCTTGAGATTATTGATAGATTAGTTAAAAGAGATGATGGCTTCTTATTCTCAGCTGGCATTGAGTTAACTACACTCCCTCAACAAAGTGAGCTAAATGTAGACAATCAGCCTTTCTTAGGTAAGACCTTTGTGATCACCGGTACTTTAGATTCTATGGACAGAAATGAGGCTAAAGCTAAGCTTTTATCATTAGGCGCAAAAGTCTCAGGATCTGTTTCTAAAAAGACCTTTGCTGTAGTCTGTGGTAGTGATCCTGGCTCTAAGCTTACTAAAGCTACAGAGCTTAATGTACGAGTGATCTACGAAGAAGAGTTTTTACAGCTTCTAAAAGAAAACGGCCTTTCTTAAATCAAAGATTGGTACTAAAAAGAATTAATTAGTGCTGATTTTTGGAGCTGCAGAGCAAGGCTCTGCAGTCCATAGGAGGTGTATTATGTTAGACAATACGAAGATATTGTATAGCTATTGTAAGATTAAGACTTACTACTTGATCACAACTAAAGGTGTATCTGTAACTTGTGTATTTGATGCTACAGAATCCTTATCTGATATTGCCTTTTCTAAGACTTCAGCATGCTCAACAGGCATATACAAGCCATGGTGAGAGTCAATCTTATCTCCTGTGTAACCAGAATTTAGTTTTCTAATCACCTCAATTCTAGCTCCAGACAGTCTTGCTGCCTCATTTAAGCTGTTTAATCTACCAGCAATATCAACTCTTCTAAAAGCAGGACGGTTCTTAATCTTAGGTAATCTTACACCGTAGAGCTCAGGGTTCTTTAAAACATCTGAATAAGCTTTAAATCTCATTAGGTATGCTTTAGTTGAACGAGACAGACGGATGTTCTCAGCATTAGGATTTTTTACTCCTGCTTTTGCGGCTATCTGTAAAGCCTTCTTTACGCCATACTCACCCTGATTGTAAGCTACAGCTACTAATTCCCAGTCGCCTAAATCACGATACAATCTTTGCAGATACTTGATGCCAGCCTCAGTTGAGGCAAAGAAATCATAAATACCGTCGTAGTTTTGTGTTTTGTGTAATCCTAATGATTTACCTGTAGAACGAACATACTGCCAAGCACCATGTGCGCCACCATGATGTACCTTTGCATTCAAGCCACTCTCCAATAAAGGAATTGCAGCTAACTCTAGTGGAACATCATGTTCTTTGAATTTAGTTAAAAGATAATGCACATATACATCATTTCTTTGAAGATTATGTGTAATAGTGCGTGCAAATTTGCGTGCTAAGGCCTTTTCTTGATTATTAAGTTTTAGATTTAAAGTAAATCTAGACTCATCAGCTAAATCTGTTTCCCAAACAGATTTCTGCTCTCTTTGAGCTTCAAGCTCTCTTTCGTGAGCGATACGCTCTAATTCAGATTCATTAGTATTAGCCTGGACATTCGATGAGCACGCATTGATTGACATTAGTGCAGCAGCAACTACACCAACGCAAAGATATAAAGTTTTTCTAATCATCCTACCTAACTTCTTGACTACTGAGGCTAAAGCCATTTTCATCCATATTGTTACTTACGATAATTAGGAGCAAAAACCTTCATCGAGGATTTTGTTATCTCCTAAAGCGGCCGTTCTTGCAAGTTCATCGCAACGCTCGTTTTCAGCATGTCCTGCATGTCCTTTCACCCATTTAAAAGTGATTTTATGTCTGGAACATTCTTTATCGAGTCTTTGCCAGAGATCCTTGTTTTTCACAGGCGCCTTTGTGCTAGAAACCCAGTTACGGCGTTTCCAACCTTCAAGCCATGAAGTCATGCCATTTTTTACATACTGACTGTCAGTAGTAATAGTGACATTACATGGCTCTTTAAGAGATGAAAGCCCTACAATTACTGCCATGAGTTCCATACGATTGTTAGTCGTACGGATGAAACCTTGGGCAAGTTCTCTTATATGTCCCTTATAGCTTAAGATAACTCCATAACCACCAGGTCCGGGATTACCTAAACAGGAACCATCGGTATAGATTAGAACTTCTTTCATAGTCATTAAAAATTTCGATGGAAGAAGCTAACCTTCCTTAAAAAACATAATAGCAGTGTAAAGAAACACTACTGACATTATAACAGATATTTTAGCAAAATAATTTGTCTTATAAATCAATAAGAAAATTGCAAAAACAGCCTTTTACAAATACTAATTAATCTAATAATTAATAGGCAAAAGTGAAATTTGCTATTAATTCTACTTAATCTTACTTAACGCAGAATTAATCTTTAGTTAATACATAAAGTTAAAAATTCACTTTTTTTAAGACTGCATGTTTAAGCTTCAAAAACACACTCTTTAAGATCTCTTTTAATGAGATCTAAAGTGAGAGTTTTTAATGATTCTGTTACACAGTTATTCAAAACAGTACACTTAAAAACTTAGCAAAGACTTAGCTTCTATAAGATTTGTAATGTCGCAACTTAAGCTAATTTAAGCTAAAATTACATCTATGTTAAGGAGAATTTAACTTGAAAAGACAAGTAGCTTTAGATACAGAAACCACAGGTAAATCAGATGATGGTACTCCTGGTGAGCACAGAATTATCGAAGTAGGTTGTGTTGAAATTATCGATAGAAAGTTAACTGGAAGAACACTGCAGTTATATGTTAATCCTGAAAGACCAGTTGATGAAGAGGCTTTTCAGGTACACGGTATTTCTAATGAATTCTTAGCAGATAAACCAAAATTTGCAGAGGTTGCCAATCAGTTAATTGATTTTATTAGAGGCTCTGAGCTTTTAATCCATAACGCAAAGTTCGACGTAGGATTTATGGATAAAGAATGGCAGTTGCTAGGACTTAGTGAAACTACTACAGATATGGCAACTGTTGTCGATACTGTGTCTTTAGCCATGCAACTGTGCCCAGGACATCAGGTTAATCTTGATAACTTATGTAACCTTTATGATGTAGACAAGTCTGCCCGTACTGTCCATGGCGCGCTATTAGATGCTCAGATCTTAGCTGAAGTTTATTTGGCTATGACTGGTGGTCAACGTGATCTTGAGTTCTCTGAGGTAAGTGCTCACGGTAGTGCCAAATGGAAGAGACCTAAAGGTGCTAAACTGCCTTTAATGCGGGTAGAAGCAGACAGACTTGCAGTTCATATTGATAAAATGATTTCTCTATCTCAGGGGCGCCCTTTAAAATGCGAAGAAGGTAAACCTAAGATGGCAGGTTCTAACTGGTCATCTGACTATGATATGGTATTCCTAGAAAAGGGTGAAGAAGAGAAAAAATCAGATTATAAAGCTAGATTAAAAGCTCAAAAAGAAGAGATGATCCAAAAGCTTTTAAATCCTGAACAACAAGCTTTATTAAAAGAATATATGCAAAAAGATCATGAAGCCTACATGGAGTGGGAAGATCGTGTAATGGGAAGAGTCAAAAAGAAGTAGGTAATAGAAAGAGGTAGAGGAGAAAGATTATGACTAAGTTATCTTTTAATGTCCTAGATGATTTAAATCAGTCTTTGAAGGTCTTAAGTGATTTTATTGCACAAAAGGATACTAAAGAGGTAATTGAAAAGGCTATCTCAATCATGGCTGACTCAATTAAAAATGGAGGCAAGATCATGTCAGCTGGCAACGGTGGCAGTATGTGTGATGCTATGCATTTTGCTGAGGAATTAACCGGTCGTTACCGTGACAACCGTCCTTCATATCCTGCTATTGCCATTGCTGATCCTAGTCATTTAACCTGCGTGGGTAATGACTATGGCTTTGATTATGTTTTTTCACGCTTCTTAGAAGGCATGGGCTTTAAAGGCGATGTTTTTTTAGGTATTTCTACCTCAGGTAATTCAAAGAACATCATTGAAGCTTGCAAAGTATGTAAAGAGAAAGGGCTTACAAGTATTGTTCTTTTAGGTAAGGATGGGGGTAAGTTAAAAGATCTTTGTGATTTACCGATTATCGTACCTCATGTTGGTTATGCTGACAGAATTCAGGAAGTTCATACCATGATTATCCACATCATGATTAGAGGTATTGAAGAGCTTTTAAAATAGTTCCAAAGTTCTAGTTTCTCAAAAGCATTTTTCATCAATTATTTACAATAAAGCCTGACTTATGTCAGGCTTTATTCAAGTATATCTTATTAAGTTACCTATAGCAGGTACTTTATCTTATTTTGTTTTCTCAAGCTTTACAGGCATCATTGCTTGAAAATAGTAAAGTTGTGCTTCAAGTTTCTTAAAGGCAGCTTCCTTAGTGCAGTTAGCATCATCAGCTTTTGGTGAAACTAAAAGCTGCTTTCGGTCAGTTATCTTATAAGATACGCCGTAGTTATCAGTTTGCAGTTCACAGGCATAATCTTTACCATAGCCTACAGAAACAGACTGATTGTATGCATAAGGAAAGTTACACTTGTCATTTGACAGCATGTCACACCCAAAAGAATAGAAAGTGTAATCGGATACTGCATGAGAAACTAGAGTTGTGATGATGTCCTTATGAGAGCCCAAGCGCTTAGGATCATATCTTACAGCGGTGTTTCTTATATATTTTTCTGGCATATATAAATAGAAAGGTACCTCATGGCCAAAGACTAACTCCTCTGGGTAGTCAGAATAGCCAATACCTCTCATATTGTGATCGCCAGTAGCTGCAATAAAGATATTATCTTTTAAGCTCACATCCTCCTTTACAGCATTGATGAATTTACCTAACTCATCATTTGCATAGCGGAATGTTGCAAAGATAGTCTCTGTATTGTCATATGGAAATCTGCCTAAAGTCTTTTCATCTAATTTAATCTTTTGGATCTCAACATCCTTAGGTAATCTGTAAGGAGGATGATTGGTAATAGATAGAGTCATGATAAAACGAGGTTTATCATGCTTCTCTTTTAAGACTTTATAGGTCTCTTTAAAAAGGTATTCATCATCAATACCCCAAGCACTTGCTGTTGCATTTGGGAAATCTTTTAGAACATTGCTTCTTTCAATTACTCTGTCAAAACCTAACTCTCTTAAGAAATTGTCATAATTTCTCCATGATGAAGTTGAAGCGGTGACAAAGATGGTCTCATATCCAGCCTTTTTAAACAGCTCTACGATGTTACAGATATAGCTCTTTCCTGAGTAAGCTGAGGTAGACAGATTTAAGTCAGGTACTGCTACAAAAAGTCTGGTTAAACTGTCTGAAGTACCATCACCCTCTGAGACGAAGTTTGTAAAGAACATATCTTCTTTAATATTCTTACGAAGAGCTCCTAAAAGATCACGTGTATCTTTATTATCAAAACTTAAGATATGAGTACTCATACTTTCCATGACATTAAAGACAATATCAGGTTTGTGCTCTTCTAAAAACTCATTTTTTCGAGTGGTCTTTTTAAGTGGTCTGAAAAGATCATTAAGATCAGACTTATCTACCTTAAAGCCTAATTTATTGTAGGTTGAGGCAATGTCATCAGCAGTTACTGTAGGTAACTTAGCTGAGATCTGATTCCATTTATAAGCCCAGTAAAAGGCGATGATTCCATTTGGAATATTGTTGTTAACCGCAGGCTTATCGCAAATCTGAGCATTTAACTGCCTTAATGGGAAGGTTCCAAAAGAACCTCGAATGAATCCAGAAAATGCTAAGACTAAAACTAAAAAGAAAACAGATAAGGAAATTTTAAACGATGGTACTAAATTAAACTTAGCTAAAAAGTTTAAAAGTTTTTTATGTAACAGCTTGTAAACTACGCAAGCAATGATGATCCCAATTAAACCTGTAAATACAGGATAGTCACTGATGACTGTTTTTAAAACCGCTAGAGGATCTTCTTTTGAAATAGCAAAGATAAAGGTATCAATGCACTTTTCATAAGTCTTAAAGTAGAAATAGTTAATTACAGCAAAGACAAAGATAACAAAAATTACAAAATGACTGTAAATTTGTAAGAATTTTTTAATTTTTTTGAAAAAATTAAAGGAAAATAAGCAAATTGAGAGTAATAAAGGTAGAGAATAAGCAATAGTGATGATCTTTAAGTCAAATCTTAAAGAAAGAATAAAAAAGCCTAATTGCTCTTTAAAAGAAATCTCAGAAAAAGGGCTTAGAGCAAACTGAAAAAGCATAATGACACGCGCTAGTGTCAAAATTGCCAGCATGAAGATCATGCCTGTGAAGATGATATTAAAGGAGTCTTTTAAATTTTCTTTATTGCTGTTTGAAATCGGGCAAAATAGCATCATTTTGCATTCCTGCACTAAAAATAAATTTAGAAAAATTCTCTATGAAATAAAGAGCAGAGACTTAATTTTGAAAGCTAGTGATTCTAGCATAAACATGAACAATATCACGATTTTTTTTGAAAGCTAAGCATACCAAAATTTACTACAAATTTCATACTAAAAGTCGCTTATGACAGTCATTATTACACAGAATTATCTTTACTGTATGTAAAGAATAAGCTTTCTTTAAATATTTGAATCTCTTTATAAAGTTTCACATTGTAGAAATATTGAACTTAATAATATTCATTAATATTTTAAAAATTCTCTCAATGTAAAACATGATATATGGCAATGACTATATACTTTTGTGTTATAAAATTAACAATAAATGCAATAATTTATTTGTATAGGTTTAATATTGTGCAAAAATTGGTTAATTTTGATAAATTTTAATTAGCGTTTAATTCATATAATTGAAATGTCATTTGGGTAAATGAATGGGTGAATAAAATGCAAAAAACTTCAATTCAAAAGAAATGGTGGCATGGAAAAATTGCCTACCAGATTTATCCAAAATCATTTAAAGATAGTAACGGCGACGGTATTGGTGATATTCAAGGTATCATTTCAAAACTGCCTTATTTACACGATTTAGGTGTTGAGATTGTATGGATTTCTCCTATGTATGCCTCACCACTAGTAGATCAGGGCTATGACATCGCTGACTACGAACACATTGATCCTGTATTCGGAACTGATGCTGATTTTGATGAATTAGTAAAGAAAGCTAAAGAGCTTGGAATTTCTATTATTATGGATCTTGTGGTAAACCACTGCTCATCAGAACATGTCTGGTTTAAAAAAGCTATAGCTGATAAAAATTCACCATATAGAGATTATTTCTATTTTAGACAGGGCAAAGCAGACGGTACACCTCCTGACAATCTTCGTTCTTACTTTGGAGGTTCTGTATGGGAGAAAGTTCCTAATGAGGATAACACCTATTATCTTCATTACTTTGCAAAAGAGCAGCCTGATTTAAATTGGTACAACCCTAAAGTACGTGAAGAAATCTATGCCATGATGAACCGCTGGTTTGAGCGTGGTATTGATGGCTTTAGAGTTGATGCAATTATGAATATTGAAAAGGATTTGTCATTCCCAGGACTTCCTGCTGATTCTGATGATGGTATGGCATCAAGCGCCACCATGTCACATAAACTCTCAGGCAAGATTGGTCATTTCTTAAATGAGATGAATGAAAAGACTGTAGCTCTGCATGACAAGTTCTCAGTAGGCGAAGCTTTTGGTGTGGATACAGCTTTATACCCAAATTTTATCGGTGATAAAGGCTGTTTTGGTACCATCTTTGATTTCAAACCTCGTGAGTTAGTGGAAAAGAGCGTAAAGGTTTATCAAAGACGTCCTGTAAACTTCACTATGTTCAGAGATGCAACTTTCAAGTCTCAGGATGCTGCTAATAATGTAGGATTTTTAGCTCCAGTAATGGAAAATCATGATGAGCCTCGTGGTATTAGCTACTACATTCCCAAGGAGTGGGAAAACGAACATGGAGCAAAGGCTTTTGGTACTTTCCTAATGATGCTTCGTGGTATTCCTTTTATTTATCAAGGACAGGAGTTAGGTCTTAAAAATCCTACTTTTAATTCTATTGATGAAATTGATGATCTGGCAACTCACGATATGTACAGGATCTGTATTAAAGATGGTCTTGAAAAAGACAGAGCTTTAGCTTTATGCAGCCATGAAACAAGAGACAATGCCCGTTGTCCAATGCCATGGGATAACAGTGAATATGCAGGATTCTCTACTGTAAAACCTTGGCTTAAGACCTATTCATATAAAGATGAATTAAACGTTGAAGCTCAAATTCATGATGAGAACTCAACTTATAGCTATTACAAAAAGTTAATTGCTATAAGAAGAGACAAGAACTACCAGAAGATCTTTACAGAAGGTGAATTTATAGGACTACTATCTTCTGATTTGACTGCTATCTATAAGATTGCAACTGAAGATAGGTCGATCTTTGTAATGACTAATCTTTCAGACAAAGGTTTAAAGTGTGCTGATGCTTTTGATTTATCAGTACAGACTTGCTCTCTTTTGCTAGAAACTCATAAAGGTGTGGTTTCTCAAAATGGTAATGAGATCACTTTAGCAAAGGGTGAGAGCGCAGTATTTCTATTGGCAAATAGATAATTTAAGCAGATAAGACTGCTGTTGGTGTTTATTTCTTCCATAAGGTATTGGTTATGGCAGGCTTGAGAAAAGAACTCAAAGAAACGATTCGTCATGGCTCGAACGTATATCCTTTGGCAGGATATATCTGTAGAGGTAAGCGGTTTAATATTAACATCGGTATGCATTGGCATCCTGAGGTTGAGATTAACCGTTTTGAAAGTGGCGATTTTGTCTATAACTATGCTATGAAAGAATACAAGATCAAAGGTCCTTGTATTGCTATCTGTCCTGGCAATGTACTTCATAACTTAATGATTAAAAGAGGTGCCAATCAGTCGTCAGTGGTATTTAATCTTTCCATGATTGAATTTAGCTATTTCGATGAAGTTCAAGGTCAGCTCTATAAGTTTTTAACCGAAGGTGGCAAGCAGATGCCTCCTTTGATTACAAAAGACATGGAGTGCTTTGAAAGAGCTGATAAGTTATTAGCTTTTATCATTGAAAATGCTAATAAGACTAGCGGTGCAAATAGACTGCGTATCAAGGCTCATTTGATAGAACTCTTAGCTATCATGTATGAGAATGGTATCTTTTTATCTGAATCATTATCTAAGAATGATGAATTTGAGCATAAACAGCAAAAGATTAAAGATCTTTTAACCTTTATCAATGAGCACTATGCAGAAAAGATCACCATGAATGATGCAGCTAATTACTTAAAGGTTTCAAGACAGTATTTTTGCAGATACTTCAAAAAGAGTACAGGTATGAGCTTCGTTGATTTTATCAATGATTTAAGGTTGCGCAGAGCAAGTCAGGAGATTGTTTTAACCTCTAAATCAATTACTGATATAGCTTTAGATCATGGCTTTGATAACATTGGCTATTTCTTTAAGCTCTTTAAGTTAAAGTTCGGTCAGACACCTTTGAGCTACCGTAAGAATAAAGGTGGACAGGATTTTGAAGAGGAAGATGATACCTACTAATAGGAAAGTAGCTCTTTAATATAAAAAACGTAATTAATAAGCGCAATTGCCAGAAAAATTTGGCAATTGCGCCTGATATTTTAAACTAACGTTTTGAAGCTTCCATATACAGCATTTCAAGCGCTAAGGTAGCAGCAGCTAATGCTGTGATCTCACTATGATCATAGGCAGGAGACACTTCTACAAGATCATAACCTACGATCTCAAGATCTTTAATTCCTCTTAAAATCTTTAAGATCTTATCAGGAGACAAGCCTCCAATTACAGGTGTTCCTGTGCCTGGAGCATAGGCAGGATCAAGACAATCAATATCAAATGTTAAATAACATTTATTGGAACCTATTCTTGCCTTAATCGCAGCAACAATCTCATCAACACTCATGTCGTTAGCTTTTGTTGCATCTAACACTAAAAAGCCATCATCTTCGCTATATTCTGTGCGAATACCAATCTGCACTGACTTTGAAGGATCGATTAAACCTTCATTTGGGGCATGATAGAACATAGTGCCATGGTCAAAGGCAGAGCCATTTGAATAAGTATCGGAATGAGCATCAAAGTGGATTAGAGAGAGCTTTCCATAATTATTAGCATGAGCACGTAAAAGTGGCAGTGTGATGAAATGATCTCCACCTAGAGTAAGTAGTTTTTTACCTTTTTTGATGAGAGCATCAGCATGTGCTGATAGCTTTGTGCACATATCCTGGTTATCACCAAATGAATATACAAGATCGCCACAGTCAGCAACTTTGAGTTTGTCATTTAGTGCAAAAGTCCAAGGATAGCGCTTATCTTCCCAAGCTAATTGAGTTGAAATTTGGCGAATTGCATTAGGACCAAAGCGTGTGCCTGATCTGCCAGAAGTTGCCATATCAAAAGGCACTCCAGTGATGATGACATCGGCTTGAGAGTTGTGAGGTTCGAAGTTTAAAGGAAATCTCAAAAATCCAAAGGCATTAGAGGTAAGTGAGATGTCATGGGCATGATATAGGGTTTCCATTATTCTTCCTCCAGATAGGTGTAGCCATAAAGGCCAGCTTTAAACTCTTCTATAAAAGCGCGTTGAGTCTTTTCATCAAGATTATTGTGATTTGAGATTACTTCTGCTGAAAATTCATGTAACAGTTTAGAAGGATCAAGTAAAACATATCGTAACATATCATCAACAGTGCTACCTTCATCTGAGAGCGCAACTGTAACTTTTCCTTCATTATCAATGGTTACGTCTAAAGCTTCGGTATTACCAAATAAATTGTGCATATTACCTAAGATCTCCTGATAGGCACCTACCATAAAGACACCGATTAAAGGTGGTTTATGTGGTTCGTATTCAGGGAAAGGCATTGTACTAGTAATGTCGTCATCATCAAGATATTGCTTTATCGCGCCATCAGAATCACAGGTAATATCAAGAATTACAGCTCTTCTTGTAAGAGGTTTATCAAGATCTTCAATAGGCATTACAGGAAAGATCTGGTTAATGCCCCAAGCATCAGGTAATGACTGGAACAATGAGAAATTTAAGTAAATCTTATCGGCCATGCGCTCTTGCAACTCATCGATAATGGCGCGATGAGACTTATTAGCAGGATCAAGCAGAGACTGGATTTTATTGCAGATACATAAATAGATCTGCTCAGCTTTAGCTCTTTGAGTTAATGATACACAGCCTGCAGCATATCCTTCATGAACTTCCTGCAAGTCATACTGACTGTCATGTAACCATTCACGCAAGGATCTGCTGTTTTGATCCTTCTCAATTTCATCCCAGGTTTCAAAGAGTCTAAATAAGGCATCGCAAGAGCCTTCATCAGGTAGGGAAGGCTGATTAAACTCATTTCTTTCAATACCAATAGCATTTGCAATTAAAACTGCATGATAAACAGTCAATGCTCTGCCTGACTCGGTAATGATAGTAGGTTCTTCAAGTCCGTTGGCTCTGCATTCATCACCAATAGTCCAGATGATGTTGTTAGCATATTCCTTTAAAGAGTAATCCACAGAGCAGTCAGACTGTGACCTGGTGCCTTCATAATCAACTCCTAATCCACCACCTACATCAAAGTATTTGATATTAACGCCTAACTTTGAAAGCTCGGTGTAGAACTTAGCACTCTCTTTTACACCTTTGGTGATATCCCTGATGTTAGACATCTGAGAGCCTAAATGAAAGTGTAAGAGTTCTAACCAGTGTAGTTTATTGTCTGCCTTTAATGTCTCGACTAAAGTTAAAACCTGACTTGCATCAAGACCAAATTTAGAGCGTTCACCTCCGGATGATTGCCATTTACCTGAGCCTTGTGAGGCAAGACGAGCTCTGACACCTAGCTTTGGAGTGACATTTAATCTTTGTGATTCCTCAAGCACTATCTTTAATTCAGATATCTTTTCGATGACCAAAAAGACAGTATGCCCCATCTTAAGACCATCTAAGGCCAGTCTTATGTATTCTCTATCTTTATAGCCATTACATACGATAATTGATCTAGTTCTGCCTGCATGTGCCAACACCGCCATAAGTTCAGCTTTAGAGCCTGCTTCTAAACCGATAGGTTCACTAGTGTTCGTTAGAGCATCTAAGACACGTTTGTGCTGGTTTACTTTAACAGGGTAGACTAAGAAGTAGTCTTTAGAGTAACCATACTCTTGACGAGCATCTTTAAAGGCTTTGTTAATATCATGAAGTCTGCTTTGCAGAATTTGCGGGAAACAGAACAGCGCGGGAAGTTTTTGACCTTTTTCTAATCTTTCATTTACAAGCTCTGAAAGATCGATTACCTGATTTACTGAAGTCTGTTCTGATTTTGTAGGATTTACTGTTACATGTCCTTTTTCATTTACTGAAAAATAACCATTTCCCCACCAGTCAATATTGTATGCGTTCACAAGATACACCTCTCATACAGCTGTTATTAGCAGCTTGTTTAATAAAAAAAACAGGTGCAGTTTAGTGATTTTTATGGGTAATGACAACCAATAATTTTAGCCTTAAGTAAAGTTAATTTTGAAGGAAAAAGAAAAAAGGCTTTAATAGGCTGATTCTGCTTTATGCAAGTTGTTTACATAACATCTTCTTTTTAAGATGCACTAAAAAAATACAGAATATGTATCATCCTAGTAAAGAGCACTAAGTTTATAAATTGAAAAGAAAGTTTGAATCTTAATAACAGATCTACTCTATGCATTACTTCATTTTGACTTTTTCAATTCGCAGAATGCGAATTTTAGTTAGCAATGCTAACAACAACGTAGATCCTTAATTTTTATTATGTAAGTTCAAATTATTGAGCGATGTAATGTTATGAAACTATGTAACTTTTTATTTCAATTTTGTTAGTTTAGAATTTAGATTTGCAGTTTTTGTCTGCTTATCTCCTAAAAAAAATCAGAGAAATAATTATGAAAATATCACATCTATTTTTTATTGCCTGTTCGTCAATGGCTTTGCTGTTTTTATCTGGGTGTCAAACAAATGGATATTTTGAAGCTTATACACCTCAACGAGATCACATATATGTTTTAAGAGACAATGTTAAAAATCCTATCTCAGTTCAAGATTTTACTGCTGGTGATGATTATGTTGATAAAGCTATAGGTTTAAGAGCGTTTACAGGACATTCTCCATATGACGAATCTTTTACAAAATATATCCAAAAATCGTTAGAAAAAGAATTTGCTTTGGCTAAAAAACTATCGAAAAATTCTGAGATAGAAATCGGAGGTATTCTCAAGCAAAATGAGGTAACAACCGCTGGAGGGGCAGTGATTAGAGTTGAGTTTTTTGTCGAGAAAGATAATCAAAAAATTTATTCACGAGAGATTAAAACACATGAAAGATGGCATACTGCATTTATGGGAGTAGTTGCGATCAGAAATGCTCTAGAAAATTATAAGTTTGCTGTAGCAGATGTCTTAGAACAGCTAGTGAACGATAAAAACTTTATTGAAGCTATTAATAAATAAGGATAGTAATTATGAAATTAAAATTATTACTTTTAGTAGCATGCCTGTATGTAACAAGTTTATTAACAGGTTGTACAACTATGCATTTTGGCAATAAAGCAATTAGTGAGCAAACTACTATTAGTGAGCTTGAAAATCATAAAAATACAAAAGAAGATGTATACATCGCTTATGGTCAACCTAATGATGTAGTTTATGAATTAGAACAGTCAAATTCAGAAAAAAATACAGGTAAAAGTGCTTGGTTCTACTATGATATGTCCTCTTCAGTGAGTGGTCCAACATACATTCCTATTGTCGGTTTATTTGCTGGTGGAAGTAATTTTGAAGGCACAAGCTTAAAAGTTTATTTTGATGAAAATGATCATGTAGATCGTATAACTCGTCGTAATATTGATAAAACAGTAAATATGTGGTCATTAACAGGTGCAACTGATGGAGATAATCCAGGAGACAGAGTCAGAAAAGAAATGTTGAAAATAGGTATGGATGTTGATGAAACTCAATTGTCAACGTTTACCGGAATGGAAAAGATTCTGTACGGAAAAGATGCTTCTTACAAATAGTAAGGCTCTTATCCCAAACTGCTGTCACCCAAGTTTACAACAAGGGTGACATCATTCACAAAACTCTCTAATTTAATTATTTTTGATTTGTTTTTAATGACTTTTCTTGATTAAAACACATTTTAGGTAAACACTACCTTCAAAGGCATGCTCTTTATTTAAATGCAGTCTCAGTCTATCATAATGATGATGTGTGTTACTGCATCTAATCATCAACCTGAAGCAAAGATTAGTAACTGCGATCTGCATTTTTGTTATAAAAACGAAAAAACCTCCCCAAAGGGAGGTTCTTTTCATGAAATTCTAATTTGATTAGAAGTTCTCGTAGTTCTTGATGGTTACCTGCTTGGCATCTGCGCCAACAGGAGCAATCTCACCTAGAACCCAAGCCTTTTCACCTGTTGCATTTAATACATCAACAGCTTTTGAAGCTTCTTCCTTTGATACAACTGCAATCATACCAACACCGCAGTTGAAGGTACGGAACATTTCATATGCATCAACGTTACCGTTCTTCTGTAAGTACTTGAATACTTCAGGACGAGTCCATGAATCACCATCACAAGCTGCACAAGTGCCTTCTGGTAATACACGAGGAATGTTCTCCCAAAAACCGCCACCAGTGATGTGAGCTAAAGCGTGAACGTCAACCTCTTTGATTAACTTTAAGATCTGCTTTACGTAGATGCGGGTTGGAGCCATTAAAGCATCTGCTAATAAAGTACCGTCTGATAACTTGTCCTCAAGAGGCTTTGCACCAACTTTCTTTAAGATGTGACGAATTAAAGAATAGCCGTTTGAGTGTGGACCTGAAGAAGCGATACCGATTAGAGCATCACCTACTTTTACCTTTGAACCGTCGATGATCTTGTCCTCATCAACAACACCAACAGCAAAACCTGCTAAGTCGTAATCACCAACTTCGTACATACCAGGCATTTCAGCAGTCTCACCACCAACTAGAGCGCAGCCAGCTAACTCACAGCCGTGAGCGATACCGGTTACAACGGTTGTTGCTGTATCAACGTCTAATTTACCTGTGCCGTAGTAGTCTAAGAATAAGAAAGGTTCTGCACCCTGAACTACGATATCATTAACACTCATTGCAACTAAGTCCTGACCTACAGTTGAGTGTTTATGAAGATCGATTGCTAAACGTAACTTGGTGCCAACACCATCAGTGCCTGTAACTAATACTGGGTTGGTGTAACCCTTAGGAATTCTGGTTAATGCGCCAAATCCACCTAGGCCACCGATAACTTCAGGACGTGTAGTTTTCTTTACAGGAGCCTTAATACGCTGAACTAATTCATCACCAGCGGTGATATCAACGCCAGCTTCTTTATAGGTTAAATTTGATGCCATGATGATCTCCAGACAATAAAAACAATTCTGTGCGCAATTTTACTAGAAACATGAGAGAATTTCATCACAAATATGAAAAATCGTAAGTCTTCTATGTGTTAAAATTGCACCAGTTGATTCGTAGGAGTAATTATGAAATTACAGGCTTTATTGGTAGCGATGCTGATGTCATCGCAAGCTATGGCTGTGCAGGTTTTTGAAAAACCTGTTTCAGATGGAATGGATAAGGCAATATTAAATTCATTCCGTGAGGCTACAGCATCTAGTGCAATTGATGATACAAGCAAGATTTCTCTTGATGAAATTAAGAGTGCTGTAAGTTCTCTTAGGATCAATAATGATAATTTTGAAATCTCATTTGATGATGGCAAGTTAAAGAATCTTTTATCTTTACAGGGTATTGCCTCATGGAATGGATTATCAGATCCTGTTCTAGTTTGGTTAGCTGATGTAGAAGAAAGTGGAATCAACGTTATTAACGGTGATTCTGATAACGAATTTGCTGTTGCCCTAAATCAGGCATCAAATAAGAATAACTACAATCTGATGTTCCCTGTTATGGACTTAGATGATGTAGAAAAAGTAAATGCCCAAACCATCTTATCTCATTCAGATAAGATTTTAGCCACAGCATCAAAGAGATATGATGCTAAATACTTTGTAGCTGGTGCCATTGAAAAGAACAGTGGAGATAATACCTACGCTGTAAAATGGAATGCCTATGATGACGAGGGCAAGAGCTTAGGTAACGGTCAGACTCAGGGTACTTTAGAGGAAACCTCAACTTCTATGTCACGCGATGTAGCAAAGGTTTTAATGCAGAACATCAGTTCTGACACAGCTACTGCTCAAAACACCAGTTCAGATGAAGTTGAGTCAATGACAACTACAGATCCTGATGGTGGCATTGTTCTAGGACCTGTAAAAGGTGGTGTAAGAGTAATGTTCACAGGTGTTGATAACGTATCTGATTATCCAAAGATCAATAAGATCTTAATCTCATACGGTTATGAGGCAGATATCTCTGTATTAGGCTACAATTCACAGGGCGTTATTTTCTTAATTCCAACCGGTTCATCTCCATCAATTCTTGATGGAACTTTAGCTCATGCAGGTGAGTTTACAAAAGTTGGGGATTGGATTTACAAGTTCAATAAGAGTTCTGGAGTTGCATCAGCAGGTAACGGTGTAGGCACTGTTACAAGAACTACTACCAACAGGGTAACCTCAAATATGAATGGTTACGGTGGAGAGGCTTATACCAAAAAGACCGTAAAGAGAACCGTTGAAGTTACTACTAAGATAGAGCAACCGGCACAAGATGGAGCTCCTGTAATTAACCTTACAGATGATTCTGAGGGTACAGATGCTCTAGAAGATGGTGGCATTAACATTACTCAGTAAAAATACTTGGTAAAACATTTTTTGCAAGGATGACTGATGACAGAAGAAAAGGCAAAAGAACCTTATCAGCAGGCATTAGCTATAAAGATTAACGACAAGAACGACTTTGCTACATTTGAGCTAGGCTCAAATGTAGTTACAGTCGAGCTTTTGAAAAAAGCGGTGTTGAGTTTCAACAATGAGTTCTATTTTGTATGTGGACCTCATGGCTCAGGCAAAACACATCTTTTAGAAGCTTTATACCAATTAGACAGTTCCATTAAAGAGAACAGTTTCTTTTTGGATATGAATACTGCAAAAAATCTAGGTCCTTTTGTCTTAGACATTAACTTACCTAAGCTTACTATCTTAGATAACGTTGATGTTATTGCAGGTGATGATGAGTTTGAGTTAGCTTTGTTTGCTCTTTTTAATCGTTGGTACGATAAAAGAGAGGGCACACTGATTGTTACAAGCTCAGAGTCATTTGATAAGATCCCTTTCAATAAGGTTGATCTCAATACCAGAATGTCATCAGGCATTGCTTTGAGCTTAGATTATCTAAGTGAAAAGGACTGCGTCAGTGCTCTAAAAAAGCGTGCTGAGCAGAGAGGCTTAAACTTTCCTGATAAGACTATATCTTTCTTAGTTCGTCACTGTAACCATGACATGAGATCATTGGTGGCTCTTTTAGATAGATTAGAAAAAGCTCAATTAGAGCAGAACCGTGAACTTACCATTCCATTTGTAAAAATGGTCTTATCAATTGAGTAGTTATAAAAGTTATTTTTTGACTTAATCAACTCTCTTCAATACTATTCCAACCAAAAAGCCTGACAGTGTCAGGCTTTTTCATAGATTCAGAAACTAGTTTTGTTAGTTTTGATCTTTCGCTACTTCCATTTGAACAGCATCTTCTGTTGTACTTCCATGCTTGCACAAGCCTGCAAAGATAGAACCGATGATGTTCTGTACCACACTAAAGATAGCGCCTACGACAGCAGCAAAAGCAGTTAGATGCTGTAATGAAAGTATGATACCTAAACCAGAGTTCTGAGTACCTACCTCAATAGCTAAAGTACGGCTATCCTGCTTGTTGAACTTACATAGTCTTGAAATGATGTAAGTTACAACAATACCTAAGATATTGTGCATGCAAACAATCACAAACAAGAGAATGCTTGATGAGCCAATCTTCTCAGCTGATAGAGCACAGACAATTGCGACAATTGCCATGATGGTAACTGATGAAATAAAAGGCATGAATACAAAGATCTTTTTTGCTACAGTATTTAACAGAGCGTTGATTAGAACACCGATAAATACAGGAGCTACCACCATCTTTAAGATATCTAGAACGATTGCCCAGAAGTTAATCTCAATACTGTTATGTGCAATTAAATAGAAAATTGCAGGAGTAACAATAGGTGAGAGCAGGGTAGTGCAAATTGTAATAGATACAGATAAAGCAACATTACCTTTAGCAAGATAAGTTAAGACATTAGATGCAGTACCGCCAGGACAGCAACCTACTAATAACATACCAACAGCAAATTCAGGTTGAATATGAATTGCCTGAGTCAGGATAACTGCAATTAAAGGCATCATTACAAACTGCATCAGGATACCGAAAATTACAGTCTTTGGATTAGTTACAACATTAAAGAAGTCATGGAAGGATAAACCTAAGCCCATGCCAAACATCACGAAACCTAATAAATATGGAGTAATGGCTTTAAATGTTGTGAAAATTTCAGGATAGAAAACGCCTAGAATGCCTGCTAAAAGCACACCGACTGCCATGTAGTCGGTGATGAATTTTAAGATCTTCATTAAACTGTATGTCCAGCTTTCTCTTCAAAGTTTTTTACAATGTGGTTTTGCTTGTCGACTAAAACCACTTTAGGCTCAAGAGCTTTAGCTTCTTTCTCATCCATCTGAGCGTAAGCAATGATGATGACAATATCGCCCTCTAGAGCACAACGGGCAGCAGCACCGTTTAGGCAAATTACACCAGAACCCCTTTTACCTGGAATGGTGTAGGTCTCAAGTCTTGCGCCATTGTTGTTATTAACAATCTGAACTTTTTCGCCAGGCAGAATACCAGCAGCATCTAGTAGATCTTCATCAATAGTGATTGAACCTACATAGTTTAGGTTTGCCTCTGTTACTGTAGCACGGTGAATTTTGCCGTGCATCATGGTATAAATCATGACTACTCCAGAATAATATTGTCGATAAGACGAGTTTTACCAAATCTTACGGCTAAAGCTAATAGAGATGGAGCTTTAACTTCTTTATCTAATTCATACAGACCTGGCAGACCATAGCACTCAACGTACTCGATATCAGATAAAGGCTCTTTCTTGATGATATCGGTAACTAATGCCTTTAAAGAGTCAACATCTTTGTTGCCATCTTTAAATGACTTTAATGCTTCTTTTAGTGACTTAGATAAAACTACAGCAGCAGCTTTCTCTTGTGCGCTTAAGTAAGTATTTCTTGAGCTTCTTGCCAGACCAGAATCTTCACGGTTAATTGGAACTACTCTTAACTCTAAATCAAAGAATAGATCTTTTACCATTCTCTTAAGAACTTCAACCTGCTGAGCATCTTTCTGACCAAAGTAAGCTCTAGTAGGCCCTACGATATTGAATAGTTTTGATACAACCGTTGCAACTCCACGGAAGTGGATAGGTCTTGTTTTACCGCATAAAACCTTGGTGATATTGCCTGTAACCTCAACCCAGGTCATATCCTCACTAGGATACATTTCTTTAGGAGATGGAGCAAAAACAATGTTACCTCCTGCGTTTTCAACGACTTTTAAATCGCTATCTAATGTTCTAGGGTATGCATCAAAGTCCTCAGATGGACCAAACTGAGTTGGGTTTACAAAGACACTAACTACAGTGATGTCATTTTCTTTAGCACTTGTAGAAATTAAAGAGGCATGACCTTGATGTAATGCTCCCATTGTAGGTACAAGACCTACTGTTTTCCCCTGAGCTTTTAAAGGTTTGATGATTTCTCTTAATTCTTTTACAGAATGAACACACTGTACCATTTTTATCTCTCTTATTAACTTATCTAAGCCCTATACACAGCAGAGCCTTAGTTAAAACTGTGAGTAGTTTACTACAATAATCAAAAAAGTGACAAAAATCGCATTAAAAGCTTAATTTTTGCAAAGACGGAAGACTCTAAACAAGAGGCTTTAGATTGTTTAGCGTTGTTTTATTACCGAATGTGACATAGAGTCTTCACTAAAGGTAAAAGCTCAAATTTACGTGTACTATTTCTTTTCAAACTGACCGTCGAAATCTCTTAGATAGTTATAGTTCTTAAACTTTGCTCTTACAATTTCTCTGTCATTACCTGTACATACATGCAAAGCATCAGTTAAAAAGCCATTAGCTTGATTGTAGTTGCTACTCAAGACACTGTTCCAAGCTGCAGTTTGGAAACCGTTACATTTATCTTTCTTTTGAAAATAAGCTTTGACCAAAAGATCGGTTGCTAAAGCATGATTTGGATGTCTTCTTGTAAAAGCAGTTAAAACTTTAATTGCACCATCAGACTGCTTACCTTCTACATAAGCATTTGCAAGATTTAAAGCTATTGCTCCATCGTTTGGTTTTCTGTCATAGAGTGGCTTTAGTCTTGAAATTGCTGACTGATATCTGCCCTGAGCAATATCTATGTCGGTATATACATCAAGCACAAAATCGTTATTAGTGAGATTTAGTTTTGCTAGGTATGATGCAGCCTCGTCAAATTTCTTATTCTCAAGGAAAATTAAAGCTAAAGCATAGTTTTTATAAACAGAGTTTACAGTTCTAGAGTTTAGAAGTCTTTCTTTTAAAGAATTAAGATCATACTTCATATAGCGTACATCCACACGTGCTTTTGCCATCATGAAGTTTGGATTTTTAGAATTCTGTCTTTTAGGCATGTTTTTAGCTAGATTATAAGTCTCAGCTACACGAATTTCAGATAAAGGGTGATCTACTAACATGCTAAAAGCTGGATTGATATTGCCTTGTTGAGCTAGGAGTTTTTTAAATAAATCACTCATAGCCATAGGGTTATAGCCTGCCCTTGCAAGTACTGCAAGACCTACTCTATCAGCCTCTGATTCATTATCACGGGTAAAGTTAATACCTGCCTGAGCTAAAAGACCGGTACTTGATGATAAGGCAGCCATGCCCACAGTAGGGTTAATTAGAGCAACAACAATTGAACCTATGATACTAGCAACACTCACAGGAGTTCTGTCTGTTTGAGCTTCAATAAGTCTGGCTATATGTCTTTGCGTTACGTGAGATATTTCATGGGCCAGAACAGAGGCAAATTCATCCTCATTGTCTGTATAGTGAAATAGACCTGCGTTTACCTGAACTTTACCTCCTAAAAAAGCTGAAGCATTCAAACTCTTATCTGAAGAGAGAAAAAACTCAAAAGGAAAATACACATTGCTTGCATTCATGATGAGTTTTGAACCTACAGTATCAATGTATTCATTCAAAACAGGATCAGCGGTCACAGCACCTGCACCGTTTGCTTTACGCATAAAAAACTCACCGTAATTCTTTTCTGCTTGAACGGTCATGCCTCTGATACCTGCAGGACCTAAATCAGGAATTACAATATTATCTTCAGCTAAAGCTAAAGGAGTGATTAAAAATGAAGCGGCAAATAATGAAGTTGTAAAAATTGAAGTGCCGAATAACACTTTCAATTTATTGAATTTGAATTTCAGCATAGCTCTTTCCTTAGTTTGGTTTATCTTATCTCATTAAGGAAAAATATTTTCACAAAGACGTAAATATTCTATCTATTGAAAATTATACTTAGATTAGCTAGTAATTGTTCGTACTTGATGAATTTGTGCAGGTTTTATGAATAGACTCTTTAAGACAATAGCTTATACCTTAGGCTCTTTTTTAGTTGTAACCACAAATGTAAATTGTGCTAATGCTTCAAACATCTCTTCATGCACATATAATGGTATTCCTTTATATGGCAAAGTCAAAGTTGTTAACTCTTTTCCTGATATCAAAGTAAAGGTCGTTTCTTCATTTGAAGATCTTGATGTTCAAAAGGTCAGCTCCTTTGCTGACAAGTGTGGTAAATGGCAATTTGTAGACTCTTTTTCAGACTTTAAGATTCAGTTTGTGGATTCTTTTCCTGATATCACCATTAAGTTTGTACAAAGCTTTCCTGGTCAGAAATAGCTAATTAGCTTTAACGCAAGGCTTTAGCTGTATATGTTAACTTTTGTCTTAGATTGTAAAAAAACTTAAGACAATAAAAATAATCTGCTCAAAAAGCTTATGATTTAATATACTAAGGCAATCTGATTTTACTTAAGAGACATTATGATAAAGCTATTACATAATTGGTATTTACGCCATTTCTCAGCACCTGGTACTATTGAGTTTGCAATTGTTCTAGTTTGTTCTTTTCTTACTGTTTACTACTTGATGTGGCTTGTAGGTCCCTTAGTAGTGTCTTTATGTATTGCTTATTGTCTAGATTGGCTAGTAAGACTTTTAAATCATAAACTCAAACTCTCAAGAATGTGCTCTTCAGTTATTACTATGGCTTTGTTCGTAGGAGTGTCTGTGGGTATCTTGGTGTTTGTGGTACCTAAGGTTTTACAGCAGGGAAATCAGTTTTACTTAAATTTACAAAAGATAAGTACAGAAACTGTAAATTCAGATAATGGTGACGATTTTGATTCAAATATAGCTGCCAGAATTAACGAATTTGTAGCTACTATGCCTGAGCCTATTCCTTCAATGGTCACTGAAGATGAAATAAAGAACATGGTGGTAAGTGCCCGTTCTGTTGTAATTGCCAATACAACCAATATTATTAAAAATCAGGTCATGCCATCTGTAGTCAATACCTTGTCATGGCTCATGTACATGATCATTGTGCCAATTTTAGTTTTTTTAATGTTAGCTAATAAGCCGGTACTGCAAAAGAGAATAAGAACGTATATTCTGCCTAATAACCAGGCTCTAATTCATGAATTCTGGCCACAGATAAATGCTCAGATTGAAGGCTATATTCGAGGTAAACTTCTGCACATTACTATCATTGCCTTTGTTAATTCATTAGCTTTTATGTTCCTAGGACTGAACTATGCCTTATTACTAGGTGTAGGTGTAGGCTTATCTGTTGTGATCCCTTATGTAGGAGCGGTGATTATTACTATTCCAGTACTGTTAGTTTCAATCTTCCAGTTTGGTCTGAGCACGACCTTAATTTGGGTCTGTGTTGTTTATATCGTAATACAGATCTTAGACAGCAATGTATTAACACCATTACTCTTCTCAAAGGCCATGAATTTAGATGCCTTCTCAATTTTATCTGCTATTTTAATCTTTGGCGGTCTGTGGGGATTCTGGGGAGTGTTCTTCTCAATTCCACTAGCAACTTTCATCAGAACACTAATTGTTAACTGGCCAAGCACTGATGAAAAGGGAAATAGGGTGCTTCCTCAGGATTAGATCTATTTTCTAAAAAGGATTGAATAGACTAAAAGACCTACAAGTACTTAGTTTCTTGTAGGTCTTTTGCGATCAATTTACTTTAAAAGTTTACATTAGTACAGATTAGTACATTAGAGTATAAAGCTTTCTTCTGTATTCTTTTTGTAGAGGATCGCCTGACATGGTGTTCAAAAGATCTAAGAATGTCTTTTTTGCATTAGCATCAGAGAGATCTTTCTTTAAGATATTAAATAAAATCTCTAAAGCTTTAGCTTTCTTGCCTGCTTCAGCTAAAGCAGCTGCATAGTTAGAAGCAATCTCCGAGTTATCAGGATCAGCGTTGAACTTAGCTTCTAACTCTTTAATCTCAGGGCTTTCTGCTGCCTGCTCAGCTAAAGTAAGCGCTGATACAAGATCTTTATAGTCCTGCATTGACTGTTCTTCACGTCCTGCGTTATCAAGTAAGATATGAGCTAATTCAAGCTCCTTGTTCTTAATGCACAGGCGAGCATAAATAAGCTTAATCTCAACATTCTTTTCATCAAGGTTATAGGCTTGTTTTGCTTTAGTTACAGCCTGCTGCAGGTCACCTTTTTGCTCTAAATCATTAGCTTCTCTAATTAAAAGTTGAGCTTCAGAAGGCATGAATTTCTTAATAGTCTCAGGTAGCTTTGTAACAATATCATCGCCTTGCAGAGCATCAACAGGTCGACCATTCTGCATTACGATAAGAGCAGGAACAGTCTGTAAACCTAACTGCATTGCCACAGCTTGAGATACTTGTTCCTGAACATCAGCTTCAACAAGAGAAATGTATTCGTTGTTATCGGTAATAGCAGCGGTTACTGCTTTTGTTGCAGCCTCACATTCAGGTGCATTCATGAAAAAGTAAACAAAGACAGCCTTTTTCATTGAAGCATCAACAATTACTTCTTTTACATTCTGTTCAGTTAAACGCATCGTAAATCCTTCTTAACCTTTAAAACGGTTCAATTCTCTCATGGCTTTGATTAAATTCTCAAGGTTAGGCTTGGCATCTCTAATCTTGCCACCTTCGTCAATATGAACCTTGCCGTTACGTTTATAGACAGTTACGGCATTGTTAGAAATTAACAATAAAGAACGACCTTGGGTAGTTAACAAATAGTCTCGATTAACAATTTTCAGAAGACTATTGCCTATGGAGTAATTAACACATGGGGTCGTTACTCCTAAAATTTCAAGACCTAGGGTAGGAGCAATATCAAAATTAGAAGTTAAATTGTTATAAGAGATACCCTTGAGAGAATCATTAGGCCACAAAGCAATCATTGGTACATGCTGTTGACGCATTGAATAGTCTGTTGAGTTACCTAACAACATCGGATTACCAATGTCCGAGGTAATCATGACAAGTGACTGTTTTAAGATATCTCTTCTAGATAGCTCATGTATGAAATTTTTAAGCTCTTCATCAAGCTCTTTTAAAGCTTTTGCATGAGCATTTTTATTTCTTGCTACATACATTAAAGAGTTGGTGTTCAAAGATATCAAAAAGTGCTGATTGCTATTTAAGGTATCAACAAAGTCTAAAGCCTTTTCAAATACTAATTGGTCATTCTTTAAAGCAGAAACACGGTTTATTGGTAAGCCTAATAAAGAGGTTACACTAGCAATATCTTTCTTTAAGAAAGTATTTGTAAATACTCTTACCATGTACTCCTGCTTTTGCATTTCGGTTCCTAATACAGGTTCAACTTTGTGCTTAATAAAGCTCTCTTTGTATTGAACAGGCAGGCCAAAGGAGCTAGCAAAAAGGTTGTCCTCGTAGTTCTGATAAGGAAGATAGTGTTTTTCAAAACTAGTATTAGACATTTTTAGTGACATTAAAAATGGAGTATTGGTCTGATTCAAATCTGAATAAGACATGCCATTTAAAAGTATAAAAATGACATTCTTTGGGTTGTCTTGAGGATTAGCTTTAATCTCTGCTAATGGATAAACAAAGTTAGAGGTTGAGCTCTTTTCTTCGCTTGAAGCTTCTGTAAAGTCATCATCAATCCAACCGTGGTTAGATAAGAATGATCTTGCAGTCATTGGATAGTGAGCAGGGAAGACAGTTCTTAAATTGGTGATTTTTTCATAAGAGGTAGCATCTGCCCAGATGTAGATACCGTGAGAAGCTACAAAGCACATAAAGATTGCACTTAGCACAATATCAGGAAACAAATTGTGTCTTAGGCTCTTTTTGTAAACTTCACGGGTAGCTAGTTTTGCAAACAAAATTTCTAGCAGAATAAGAATTAGTACTGCTATGTACATAAACCTGAAATTAAGACCTGTATTAAAGTCAAGATCTCTTAAAATTAAAGAGGTTACCATCCAGGTAATATGAACTTTTACAGTTAAAAAGATCTTTGCATCAATTAGAAGTAGGCAATGCAGTAAGAAAGCAAAGATGACGCTTAGTACTCTGTAAAGCTTAAAATTTCCAATGAATGTGAGTGGAAAAAATAAGATCAAAAATGCTAAGAAAGCTAAAAAGCAGGATTGACCTAACCATGTAGCTAGTAAATAAATAAAAGCAGACAGACTCTCTGTATGAGGGGCAGCATAAACATATGAAAAACTAATGACGATAGCTAAGATCGCATTTAAAAAGAAAAAGTGGTGGCCCCAAGTGCTAGAGCGTAAGATTTGTTCCTTTCTTAAAGGACTAAAGTGAAATAATGTCATAACTTACTGAATTCTTGCCTAAATTACATTAAGTATAATTCTATATTATCTTTTTAGATAACTTTTGCATGAAAAACTTACTTTTTTCATGCAATCGTCAATTTTTTCCAAAGCTTACATACAACTTTTTAAATATTAACTCTAAATCTACTAGAATTTTGAGCATAAAAAAAGCCTACTTTAGCAAAAAGTAGGCCTTATGAAATTTGATTAGTGACGATTAAAACGAGTGATCATTTCAACTACATCGTCAGCTTCATCCTTTAAGTACTGCATATCCTTCTGAGTCTTTGAGGTAATATCCACAGATTCATCAGTAAGTGAGAAGATCTGTTTTACCTGATCTGCTACACCTTGAACAGTTTCACTGTGCATGTTGATTTCCTCAAGCATCTTATCTGCATTACCTTTAATTACAGAAATAGCTTCAACAACCTTTTCAACGTTATCATTGTTGCGACCAACCTCAACTACACCATTTTGTGCTGCAGAAAGTCCATGTTCAGCCATAACTTTTGCTTCTTCAGCTTTTTCTTTAAAGTCATCAATTAAATTATGAATGTTCTGTGTAGATTTGTGGGTACTCAAGGATAGAGAACGAACTTCATCTGCTACTACCGCAAAGCCTTTACCTGCTTCACCTGCACGAGCAGCCTCAATGGATGCGTTCAATGCTAATAAGTTAGTCTGATCTGAAACCTTGTCGATAAGTTCGGATGCTTGAGCAATTTCCTCAACCTTAGCTGACAAGTTTTCAATAGAAGTTGCAATATTCTTAACTTGATTGTCTAAAGTAGTAATGGCATTTAGAGTTCTCTCTGAAATGTCCTTGCCTTCCTGCATCAAAGAAGATGTCTGCTCAGAACTTTCATTAGTTGTAGCTACACTATCGGTGAGATCTTTCATCATAGTAAGCATAGTCTGAGTTACAGTATTCATGTTCCTAGCAACTTTCTTAGTATGCTTTGATTTTTCAATCATATCTTTGTTGCTGTCAGATGCGTTATCAAGATTCTTCTCAGCTAATTGATTGAGTCTTGCTGAAGCTTCTTTAACTCTAGTTAAAATTGCATCCACATATTTCTCATGACACTTTAGAGCAAATGCCGCTCTGTCTGTCTCAGTACCACGTGGCGCATAGATTGCAAAAGATACAGGATCTGCCTGCATTTCATTCTTTTCAATCAGTCTTGTAATAAAGAGGCTCTTTTTAGCTAGCATACTGTAAGCTGTAAATGCACCAATTGCACCTGTAAGGATGACAGACAGAATTGATGGATCATATAAAGCATAGGCAAATGCGATAAATGACAAGATCCAGTAGTAAATGTCATATGAGTTAAAGATTGAAACAGTGCCTAATCTTGATCCTGAGTTTATCTTTGCATAGGTAGCTTTAGCATTAGCAATTTCTTCATCTGTAGCTCTAGTTCTTACAGACTCATAACCTACGATTTTGCCTCCATTAGTAATAGGAATAATGAAGGCATTAACCCAGTAGTAACGACCGTCTTTGTGACGGTTTTTGATGATACCCATGAAAGGCTTACCTTTCTTTAAGGTATCCCACATGAGTTTAAAGATAGCTGAAGGCATGTCAGGATGTCTGATGATATTGTGAGGCTGACCTATAAGTTCTTCTCTAGAAAAACCGCACATATCAATAAAAGTCTGATTAACATCAGTAATGATGCCGTGAGTATCGGTTACAGAGATGATCTTCGCATTTGGATCTTCAGGAAATTTAATTTCTACATCCACTACCGGCTGATTATTTCTCATATTTAATGCCTTTATATTATTGTTATCACGAGAAGATCTTGAGACAAACCGTCTCAATATCCCATCGCTTGTTAAAGACAAAGCGTTCTTTAGATGTAATTATGGATCGAATAGCTTTTAAGATCTTCAAAAAAAGAGTTTATTTATCAAAATTGATAAGAAAATGGTGATCTTAATCATTCTTTACCTGCATTCTTTTACCTACATGAAGTTCATCATCAGCATTAGTTTTCAAGAAATCTTCTTTAAATAACTCATAATTTTATGAGCAGTTAAAATTTCTGATTATTCTCAAAATCTACAAAATTCTTTGAAAAGAACAAAAAAATCTTAAAAAATCACTAAAAATTGGCATTTTTTGTAAGTAAATTTACAGTTCTTTAATATCTTACCTAGATAATACCTTTTCTCTAAATCTATTTTTTTTAAGAGTTTAACAAAAACTCATTACCACTTAAGAGAAAAGGATCACTATGAATAACCACCTTACTAAGGCTCTACCCATAATGGTTAATAATTACTCTAAGATGTTTGGTGTTTCAGTAAGAATGCAGGGTACATCTGCATACACTAATGGTAAAACTATAACCATTCCAAGACTTGATATTAACAATCCTGCTAAGGCAAGACTTGCATACGGCTATTTAGCACATGAGTCTGCACATGTTCGTTATACTGACTTTAAGCTGATCAAACAGGAGTTTATAAAAGAAGATCTCTTAAGGTTTTCGTTATTTAATATCTTAGAAGACAGTAGAATTGAAGCTCTGATCTCAAGGGAATATATAGGTGTTTATGAGAACTTATCCTTATTGAACGACTATTACGAGCATGATTGGATTTCTTTTTGTCAGAATGTCTCAAAGATAAATGTCTTAAATGTAATTCTCTCTTTTATCCAATCTTATTCTCAAGTACACTGCCAGCACTTTTTCACCTCAAGAGCGAGAGCTGTAAAACTTTATACTCATTTAAAAAACAGAATGAAAGAGCGTCTGTTAAAAAGGATAGCTAAGCTTACTAAAAAATGCTCAAAGGCTAAATCTTCAAAGGAAGTTTTGTACTTTGTTGATGAGATTTATGAAATCTTAGCCTCAGATGAGAATGACTTTAAAAATGAAAAATTGAAGTTTATGTCTGAGCAAAAACTTAATGATGAACTTCAAAACTATGAAGAAAAACATGGAACCATTAAAGATGAACACCAAAAGAACTTCATTAAAGAGCTAATCAAATTAAAGTTAGCTTCTAAAGGAGATCCTTCAAACGTAACTCCAAGTCAGAGCGCAGCTAAGATTGTTGAAGAAAATGGAACTGGGCAATCAAGCTCTTCCCGTGAAGATTTAGGTTTATTCAATGAAAAAGAGTGTCAACCTGGAAAGCATGACTATATAAGACATATAGATGGTTCTTATGCTCTAAGGCGAGCTTTAAATATGAAGGCAAGAAGCTATGTAGAAGCTTTTGGCTTTACTACAGACAAAGGTTCTAGAATCGATCCTTTAAAAGCACAAAAAGTCTGTGTAGGTGAGACAAATATCTTTAAAGATAGAGTCTCAAATAGTGGCTTTTCTACATCTGTCCATCTCTTAGTGGATGTCTCAAGCTCGATGCTAACCTCAGATGGTCTTGAGTGTACTAGATGCGAAGAGGCCTGTAAGGTTGCTCTTATGATCTGCATGGCTCTAGAAGGTATTGATGGCATCAAGACTATGGCTACTTACTTTCCAGGGGATACCTCAGAGTATGAAATTGCGCTTCGAGATAATGAAAAGGTCTCCCATGTAGCTTCCCGCTTTGACCAAAGACCTAGAGGCTCAACTCCTTTAGCTCAAGGTCTTTGGTATGCTTTCCAAAAGATAGAAAAATTAGAATGCAGAAGAAACATTATTTTGGTGATCACAGACGGAATGCCTGACAGTGTGAACAACGTAGATACATGTTTTAATTATGCAAAAAGTAGAAATATTGAGATATACGGTCTGTCTATTCGTTCAAGTCTTATTTTAAAGCTGTTTGAAAAGGCACAAGTCCTAGAAAATGCCTCAGAACTTGAAAAAGTATCATTTGATTTATTTAGTAAACTCTTTGATAGCAAAGAGTATTCACAAGAATTTGAAAAGTTAGGATAAAACTCTTAAAAATCCGAAGCAATCGAATGAAAAAAACAGCTACATAAATGCTAAAATACGCCCGGTTAAAAAAGGACTAAGAATTTAGCATATAAATTTAGTACAAGAACTTAGGACAAGAAAATTGTTACGCAGTGATTTTAATTTCGATCTGCCATTAGAGTTAATTGCAGAATATCCAAGTAAAGAGAGAACTTCATGCAGAATGCTGTGCCTAGATGGTAAAGACGGCTCTTTAATGGATAAGCACTTTTATGATTTAAAAGAATTCTTAAAACCAGGTGATCTTTTAGTTTTTAACGATACAAAGGTAATTCCTGCTCGTCTATACGGTAAAAAAGAAACCGGCGGTGCCTGTGAATTCTTAATTGAGAGAATGACAGGTGAAAGCACAGCCTTAAGCCATATTAAAGCAAGTAAGGCTCCAAAAGCTGGTACTGTGATTCATATTGATGGTGGCTATGATGTAACTGTAACCGGTCGAGAGGGTGATCTTTTCAAGATTGAGACTGTAGGGGATAAATCATTATTAGATATCCTTTATGAAGTAGGTCATATTCCTCTGCCTCCATATATTGAAAGGCCAGATGAGTCTTTAGATAGAGAGCGCTACCAGACAGTATATTCAAAAGTGCCTGGCGCTGTGGCAGCTCCTACTGCAGGACTTCATTTTGATGAAAAACAGCTTGCTCAGTTAAAGAACATGGGCGTTAACATGGCCTTTGTAACTTTACATGTTGGTGCAGGTACTTTCCAACCTGTGCGTGAAGATGACATTCTAAAGCATCATATGCACAAAGAGTTTGTGCATTTATCAGAAGAGGTAGCTAAAGCTGTAATTGATACTCATAAGGCAGGTCACAGAGTAATTGCTGTGGGCACTACTGCTGTAAGATCATTAGAGTCAGCTGCAACTTATGCTAAGAGCATTGGCGCAACTGAAGAGATTGTTCCATTTGCAAATGATACTTCTATCTTTATTTATCCTGGCTACAAATACCAAGTAATCGATTGCTTGATCACCAACTTCCACTTACCAGAGTCAACTCTGATTATGTTAGTAAGTGCTTTTGCAGGTTACAAACATACTATGAATGCTTATAAGCATGCTGTAGAAGAGAAATACAAGTTCTTTAGTTATGGCGATTGTATGTTTATTCAAAAGAATGAAGCTGCTTTAAATGATCTTCCACCATCAGCTTAATGTACTAGAGCATTTGTAAAGAATACTGAATAAAGGAAAACTTAATGAAGTTAAAGTTTGAACTGAAAAAACGTTGTGGAAAGGCAAGATTAGGCCAAATGGTCTTTGAAAGAGGCGTAGTCAGAACTCCAGCTTTCATGCCTGTAGGTACACTAGGTACAGTAAAAGGTGTAAGACCAGAAGATGTTGAAGAGTTAGGTGCGGATATTCTTTTAGGCAACACCTTTCATCTGTGGTTAAGACCTGGTTGTGACGTTATCAAAGCTCATGGTGATCTTCATGATTTTATGAACTGGCACAAGCCAATTCTTACAGATTCTGGTGGCTTCCAAGTATTCTCATTATCAGATATTAGAAAAGTAACCGAAGAAGGTGTGCATTTTAGAAATCCTATTAACGGTTCTAAGCTTTTCTTATCTCCTGAAGTTTCAATGCAGATCCAGTATGCTCTAGGCTCTGATATCGTAATGCAGTTTGATGAGTGTATTGGTCTTCCAGCCTCTCGTGAAGAAATGGCTCGAGCAATGAGATTATCTTTACGTTGGTCAAAACGTTCTAAAGATGAGTTTGAGCGCTTAGGTAATCAAAACTCACTCTTTGGTATTATCCAGGGTGGTTCAGACGAAGCTTTACGTGAAGAGTCTTTAAAAGGTTTAACCGAAATTGGCTTTGAAGGTTATGCTATCGGAGGCTTAGCCGTAGGTGAGCCAAAGCCTGTGATGTATAAGGCTTTATCTCATATTGCCCCTAATATGCCTGAAGATAAACCAAGATATCTAATGGGCGTAGGTACTCCTGCTGATATTCTGCAAGGTGTACTAAATGGTGTGGATATGTTTGATTGTGTAATGCCATCTCGTAATGCAAGAAACGCTCACTTATTTACTTCAAAAGGTGTAGTAAGAATTCGCAACAGTAAGTATGCAATGGATACTTCTCCATTAGATGAGAATTGTTCATGCTATACCTGTCGTCACTACTCAAAGGCATATTTACATCACTTAGATAAATGTCATGAGCTTTTGGGAGCTCAATTAAATACTATTCATAATCTGCACTTCTATGAGCATTTTATGGCTGATATAAGAAAAGCTATTGAAGATGATCGCTTAGAGCAGTTTGCTGAGGAGTTTTATAAAGTTTACGGATATCCAGAGCTTGTATAAATGACAATTTTGCTCATAAATATATTTGTGCACAAACTGTGATATACTTTCGTGATGTCTGTTTAAAAGCTAATGAAGATTAATCATTAGAAATATTTAATAGTTAGCCTTTAACAACCAATTTTTGTGAATGCAGAGATTTGTTTTGAAGATAATTTCATCAAAAATCTGCATAAATTTCAGAGAAATATCTCTAAGTATTTTTTATTTAACTACAGGAAAAAAATATGAGCATTATTCCAACCGCATTTGCAGCAGATGCAGCTGCAAATCCAGCTCAGCAGGGCGATTTTAGTATGATCATCGTGCTGACGATCTGTATGATCGCTGTTTACTTCTTCTTTATGCGTCCAAACAACAAGAAGCGTAAAGAGATGCAGAAGTTATTAGATAACTTAGCAGTAGGCGATGAGGTTTTAACTAACGGCGGTATCGCTGGCCGAATTGTTAAGCTACCAGATAACAAGGAATATGTTTTAGTTTCTGTATCTAGTGGCGTTGTAATGCAGATTAAGCGCAACTACGTTGTAGCAGTTCTTCCAAAGGGAACTTTAGAGGCTGTTGCAGTAGATAAGTCTGTAAGTACTCCTAAAAATTCAAAATAATTTTTAATCCATATCTGAAGCTACCTTAAAAGGTAGCTTTGTGTTTTTTTACTTTGAGGGTAGCTAACAGTGTTAAACAAATTCCCTTTGTGGAAAAACATAATGGTATTTTTAATTATTGCCATTGGTTTTTTCTATTCCCTCCCAAATCTATACGGTGAAGATCCTGCTCTGCAGATTTCAGGAAGTCACGGCACCGAACTCGATCAGAATACAGTTGATTCAATTAAGGCAACTTTAGATGCTAAAAACCTTGAAGGTAACTACGAGTTTGAAAACAGCCAGCTTCTAATCCGTTTTAATAATACCGATTCACAGTTAACTGCAAGAGAACTTGTAACTAAGCAGTTAGGTGAGAATTATGTGGTTGCTCTAAACCTAGCTCCTGCAACCCCAGCATGGATGAGATCGATTGGTATGCATCCACTAAAGCTAGGTCTTGATCTTCGTGGTGGTGTTCACTTCTTAATGGAAGTTGACATGGAAGAAGCTATGAAGAAGATGAGAACACAGCTTACTAACGACTTTAGAACTGAACTTCGTAATCGTGGCATTCGTTTAACCGGCGTAAAAGCTGAAAACGACTATGTATTAGTTGAGTTCAAAGACGAGGAAACTCGTGATAATGCTAAGAAAGTTCTTGAGTCAAATCACAAAGACTTTACTGTTGTAGCTCAGGATATTGGTGATAAGTACTTTGTAAGAGCAACTATGACTCCTGCAAAACTGTCTGAAGTTCGTACTAATGCTGTTGATCAGAACATCAATATTATCCGTAACCGTGTTAACGAGTTAGGTGTAGCTGAACCTTTGGTTCAAAGACAGGGTGCTGACAGACTAGTAGTAGAGCTACCAGGTGTTCAAGATACAGCAAGAGCAAAAGAAATCTTAGGTGCAACTGCAACTTTGGAATTCAGACTTGTTGATTCAAATGCTGATGTTCAGGCAGCAGCTGCAGGTCACGTACCAGCGGGTACTGAGGTTATCAACGATGCTAAGGGCTATCCTGTAGTAGTTCAAAAGCAGGTTGTTTTAACTGGTGATCATATCGTTGATGCAAGCTCAAGCGCTGATGAAAACGGTCGCCCTCAGGTTAATATTAGCCTTGATTCTCGTGGCGGTACCATTATGTCTAATTTCACCAAAGACAATATTGGTAAACCAATGGGTACCAACTTCATTGAGTATGTAGTTGTTCCATCAACCGATCCTAATGCTCCAAAACCAGGTGAGCCTAACTACAAACCTAAGTTCAAGAAGATTGAAAGAATGATTAACGTGGCAACTATTCAGTCACGTCTAGGTTCAAACTTCAGAATCACTGGTTTGGATTCACCTAAAGAAGCTCATAACTTAGCTTTATTATTAAGAGCAGGTGCTCTGATTGCACCTATTCAGATTGTTGAAGAAAGAACCATTGGTCCTTCATTAGGTCAGCAGAACATTGAAAACGGCTTGAAGGCTATGCTTTATGGTGTTGCTTTCTTGTTCATCTTCATGATTATCTACTATAAAGCATTCGGTTTTATTGCAAACTTAGCTCTTCTATTTAACTTAGTCCTTCTAGTAGGCGTGATGTCTTTAATCCCTGGTGCGACTATGACCTTGCCTGGTATTGCAGGTATCGTGTTAACTCTGGGTATGGCAGTTGATGCTAACGTGTTGATTTATGAGCGTATCCGTGAGGAAATCAGACATGGCAGACCAATTCAGCAGGCTATCAATGAGGGTTATGCAAGAGCATTCGTAACAATTGCCGATTCTAACATTACTTCATTCATTACTGCTTTAATCCTATTCATGGTAGGTACAGGTGCAGTTAAGGGCTTCGCTTTAGTATTGATGATTGGTCTTGCAAGCTCTATGTTTACTGCTGTTACAGCATGTCGTGCAGTAGTTAATATCATCTACGGCGGACGTAATGTTAAGAAGCTGTACATTTAGGAGACAAGTTCATGTTACAGTTTATTAAAGACGGTACAGTTATTCCGTTTATGAAGATCAAAGGTACTGTAGAGTTAATCTGCATTGCCTTGGTAATCGGAAGCATTGTCGCTATGTGTACTAAAGGCTTGAACTGGGGCCTTGATTTTACCGGCGGTATTGTAGTTGAGACTGAATACACTGACGGTGTTGATCTTAGTCAGGTAAAAGATGCCTATGCTAAAGAAGGTATCATAGGTACTACACAGCACTTTGGTTCTCAAAAAGATGTGATGGTTAGAGTTGCTCCTAAAGAGGGCTTAGACCAGCAGACTGTTACTAATAAGGTAATGGTTGCATCAAGAACAATTGATAAGGACGTTAAATTAAGCCGTTCAGAGTACGTGGGTCCTGCTGTAGGTGAGGAACTTGTTGAAAGCGGTATCTTAGCTATTGTTGTATCTTTAATTGCAATTCTAGCTTACGTTGCATTCCGTTTCGAGTGGCGTATGGCAACTGGTGCGGTTATTTCTCTAGCATACGATGTTATCATAGTTTTAGGCGTGTTCTCTGTAATGCAGATTGAATATGACTTAACTGTATTAGCTGCGGTTTTAACCGTTGTAGGTTACTCACTAAACGATAAGATCGTTGTATTCGATCGTATCCGTGAAAATGCAGTTAACTTACCTCGTAATACCTCTATGTATGATGTGTTCAATATTTCTATTACAGAAACATTATCAAGAACCATCATCACATCAGGTACGACCCTTATCACCGTAGTGTCTTTAATGATATTTGGTGGTGAAATGATTTATGGTTTCGCCTTAGCATTGTTTGTTGGTATTGTATTTGGTACTATTTCATCAATCTACGTGGCTTCAACTTGGGCTTTAATCTTAGGAATTAAGAGAGAAAATTTAGTTCCAGTAAAAGTCGAGAAGAAAGAGTCAGATGGTTATGAAACCATGGACTGATACTGAAAATAAGATAAATAATGTTTAGATTTTTAAAGACCCATTCCCTAGCAACAGGTATGGGTCTTGTTGCCTTAATGGCCTTAACAGGTTGCCAAAACTTTACTTCATCATCTAAATTAGATCTTGAAGGGGCGATTACTGTTCCATCAGTATATGTCTATACAGCTTCCATTTCTGAAAAAAGCTTAACAAGAGAACAAAACATTCTGACAAATCTTTTGATGATTTTAGAGTCAGATGCAAAGTCAGCTGAGGATAAGGCTGAATTGTTCTATGAGGTAGGCTCTCTTTATGACGATTTAGGTCTTGAGGCTATGGCAAGATTCATGCTCATGAATTCTATTGTCAATAAGCCTGGATTTGCTCGTCCATATGAGCTTTTGGGTATCTACTTCTTTAAAGAAGGCAGAATTGCTGAAGCTTGCGATGCTTTTGATTCAGCAATTGAGTTAGATAAACAGAAAACTAGCACTTATCCATATTTAAATCGAGCCTTCGTCATGTACTATACACGTCATTACAAAATGGCTGTAGATGATATGAAAGTCTTCTTTAATTCAGATCCTACCGATCCTTACAGAATGCTATCTATGTATTTTGTTGAAGAGAAAGTTATAGGTCAAAAAAATGCTTTGAAAAATCTTGAGCAAAACTATATCAAAGGTCAGACTGCAAAAAGAAAAGATTCCTGGGGAGATGCCTTAGTTCTTTATTATTTAGACAAGATGTCTCAAAAAGAGTTGTTCAAAGATATGCTTTTAGTTAAAGATGACGAGGATCTTTTCCAAGAGCATCTTTGTGAAGCTTATTATTATGTAGGTAAAAAAGCTTTAGAAAAAGGAAACGATAAGCTAGCTTATGATTACTTTAAGTTATGCAGATCTACCCGTAAGTATGGTTTCTTAGAGTACAGAAATGCCTATATTGAAATGCAGGCACTTGAAAGAAAGTACAATCTTTTAAAAGTGGCTCCATTAGAAGACAACGATAATGAGTAAGGGGTAAGCAATGTCCCAGATAGATGATAAAAATTCAGAATGTCCCATATGCCGAGCAACATCTAATGCTGCAGATAAGGCAACAGACGTTGCAATTGATCTTGATGAGGCGCAAAAAGAAGCCATCAAGTCTCAAATGATTGCATCAGATGATGCTTTTGTTATGAGCGAGTTCTTTAAAGCTCTATCTGATCCTACAAGATTAAATATGGTTCATGCCATGCTCTTACATAAATGGCTGTGTGTAAGTGATATTGCATCTCTTGTAGGCTTGAGTAAATCAGCAGTATCTCATCAATTAGCTTATATGAGAATTAACAAATTAGTAAGAGTAAAAAGAGAGGGGAGAAAAGTCTTCTATGCTCTAAATGACTCTCATGTTGAATCTGTTTTTGCTTTAGCTTTATCTCATATTAAAGAATAATAGTGTGTTGATTTATAACATATTATTATAACTGTTCACATTATTACATTTGATTTATTAAAACAGTTATTTCATTAAAATCACAATCAAAAATCATTATGACAAAACCAGTTTATTTTGATTATGCAGCTGCAACTCCAACTGATAAAAGAGTTATCGACACTATGGTGTCATGCATGTCTATTGATGGTAACTTTGCTAATCCTCATGCAAAGGATCATGTCTACGGTTGGGAAGCTGCTGAATCTGTGGAAAACGCAAGAGAGCAGGTAGCTTCTTTAATTGGAGCTTCTCCTCTTGAGATCACTTTTACCTCAGGAGCTACCGAGAGTAACAATCTAGCTATCTTTGGCGCAGCTAAAGGTTTAGCTAAAAAAGGCGACACAAGACGTCACATCATTACCTCTAAAATTGAGCACAAAGCAATTTTAGAAGCTTGTGAGCTTTTAGAAGAGGATGGTTATAAAGTAACATATTTAACTCCAACTAAAGAAGGAATCATTACTTCAGAAATGGTTGAAGATGCAATCGATGAAGATACCTTCTTAGTATCAATTGCTCAGGCAAACTCTGTTTTAGGAGCAATAAGTGATGTGCATGCAATCGCGTCAGTATGTAAAAAGCATCAAGTCTTTTTCCATACTGATACAGCTCAGAGTATCGGTTACCTGAAGATGGACTATGACCACAGCGACATTGATATGGTCTCATTAACCGCAGAAAAAGTTTGTGGACCTAAAGGTGTAGGTGCTCTCTATGTAAGAAGATCTTCAAATGTGCCATTATTTGCTCAAATTTATGGTGGCGGACAGGAAAAAGGCTTAAGAGGAGGTACAGTACCAACTCATGAGGTCGTAGGTTTAGGTAAAGCTTTTGAGATCTTAAAGAGTGAAGCTAAAACCGATAAGGCTCGTTTTGAAAAATTAAGACAAAGAATTTTGGATGGTATCAAAGATGTACCTGGCTTAATTGTAAACGGCTCTAAAGAGCATAATTTGCCAAATATCCTTTCTATCAGTTTTGATGGTGTAGATGGTCATATGCTCTTACCTACTTTATCTAATATTGCAGCATCTACAGGATCTGCTTGCTCTTCAAGTGATTTAAAACCTTCATATATCTTAAAAGCTATTGGTCTTAGTGATGATGAGGCTCGTGCTTCATTAAGACTGTCTTTTGGTAGATTCACCAAAGATGAAGATATCGATATTTTAATCAACGAAATTACTACAAAAGTTCCAAAGCTTGTGGAAGCAGGTTCAATGTGGAATGTGAGGTAAACATGTTTAAGCTTTTTTCTAGTAATACAAAAAACGCAAGTGCTAATGAAGAATTAGTAGCGGTTACCTTAAAGGAAGGCACAGCTAAAGCTCCTTTTTCAAAAGATAGTGCTTTTGCTCCAAATGCAAATGGTGGCTATGACGTTTTTGTAAATACAAATGATTTTAAATGGTATCAAGTTGCAGCTAAGACCATTGCATCTTTAAAGCTGTATAACTTTGAATTTAAGTCAGATGTAGCTCTTTCAGAGCTAGAGCTTTACTGGTTTTTAACTGCTTTATATGACGGTAAACATGATTACACTGTGTCTTGTGATTATGCTCAGAATGTCTTAGATAAAGTTGCAATGACTGCTAACACTGTAAGTGTGTTTAGAAAGATTGCTGACAGTGATTCAAAGATCTCAACCCCAGAAAAAGTTATCAATGTCTTATTTGATTTAGTAAAAGAAGCTGCAGACGCACAAGGTGACAGCGCTTCATTAAAGCTGATTAAGCGTGGTGATCTTGAGTTTGAAAAATATGCAGGTCTAAATGCTGTAGGCTTTGCTTCAGATGAAGATCCTTGCATGGGTATCATCGACTATGTACCAAAGTGCTGTCAAAAAGACTCACCTGTACAAGTAGCCCTTGTTGGTAAAGGAATTACCTTTGATACTGGTGGTTATTCTCTAAAGCCTGATAAGTATATGGAAACTATGCGTACAGATAAGACTGCTGTAGTTTATCTGTGTGGCGCGGTAACACTAGCTGCAAAGCTTGGTATTAAAAAGCATGTAAGACTGTACCTGTGCTGTTCTGAGAACATGGTATCAGGTCGAGGTATGTTGCCAGGTGATATCGTAACCTATCCAAACGGTATTAGCGTTGAAATTAACAATACAGATGCTGAGGGTAGATTGGTTTTAGCAGACGGTCTTTTACAGGCAGGAGAGGATAAGGCTCAATATATCCTTGATATGGCAACTCTAACAGGAGCTGCTAAGATTGCTGTAGGTCGTGATATGTTCTCTGTTTTAACTAAAGAAAAAGAGTTAGATAAGAGCTTGGTATCAGCATTTGAGAAGACCGGTGAAATGTACTGGCAGTTGCCTTTAGCTCCATATCATAGACGCTTCTTATCCTCAAGAAGAGCTACAGTTACAAATTCAGGCCATGGTGAAGGCGCTCCTGGCTCATCTGTTGCAGCCTCATTCTTAGAACAGTTTGTCGATAAAAACACACCATGGGTTCATATCGATCTCTCATCTGCTTACTTACCAGATGGATCTCCATTCTTAGCTGCAGGTCCTACTGGCAGCACTATTCTAGGTTTAGCTACCTGGCTTTGTGAGTAATTTTTGTTAGAGGCTCTGCTCCGTCAGAACCTCTTTTAAAGAAACTTTAAGCTCATCATTCCTAAGCCTTTATTTAAAAGCCTGCTTAGGAAAAACATCCTTTGTTTTTGATTTTCGCTTCATACGTTTTTTTTCTTCTATATTGCATATAATTGAGAAAGCAAAAGGCTTTTATAAGGAGCGTAATATGTATCAGAATATCGTCATTCTTACAGGTGCTGGTATTTCAGCAGAGTCAGGCATTCCTGTCTTCAGATCAGAAACAGGTTTATGGGAACAGGAAAGAGTTGAAGATGTGGCAACCTATGACGGATTTTTAAGAGATAAAACTAAAGTTCACGAGTTTTATAACAAGATGCGTCGCTCTTTGTTAGATAAAAAGCCAAATCCAGCTCATTTAGCTTTAGCAAGACTAGAAAAAGAGTATTCAAAAAAGTATGGCGCAAATGTAAATCTAGTGACACAGAATATTGATGATCTGCATGAAAAGGCAGGTTCAGAAAAGATCATCCATATGCACGGCAGGTTAAAGAGTATTCTCTGTGAGCACTGCAATAAGCGATATCCTTTTAATGAGGACTCAAGTATAGAGTCAGAATGCAAGTTCTGTCACCATAAGTCACTACGTCCTGATATTGTTTGGTTCGGTGAAATGCCTTATCAGATGGATGAAATTGAAACTCTGCTTTCAAAATGTGATTTGTTCTTATCTATAGGTACATCAGGAGTAGTCTATCCAGCTGCAGGATTCTGTCAGGTTGCAAGAGCCTCTGGTGCTGCTTGCATCGAATTTAATCTGTCACAATCAGCTGTAGGCTCTCAATTTAATTGTGGAATTTACGGAAAAGCATCAAAAACTTTGCCTGAGTTTGTGTCTGCACTAATTGATACTGGAAATTTACCTAATAACGTCAAATTTTAGCATGCAAGAGCACTGAATAGTGTTTATTCTGATGCTGTGATTGAGCATAGACCCTCTTGTAAATTCTTAACATGATCTCATCCTGCCTTTCTTCAGGCAGGTTGTGAAACTGGGTTAAAACTTCGTTCCAAAGGTTATTCTCATTGCAGCTGTTCTTTTGCGATGAAGCTTTATATTTATAAGGTGATTTAAACATACAGCCATTTCCTCATTTTTATTCTTATATATAGAGTAGTTTTGATTTTGCTACTGTCAAAGAAATGAGAATAAACATCAAAGCTATGTCATAGTTTTAAAATAATTGGCTCTAGGAGAACTCTTTTTACTTGAAAATTGACATTTTTACACTTTTAAAATTTTTCTGAGCCATCATTTTAAATGATATGAAATTTATTACGATGCCAGTTATGGCCACTAAGATATTCAAATTGTAGAAGGTTATCATGTCCAAGACAGTGAATGTAAGTTTTAAACTAGATAGTTCGTTAAAACAGCAGATGAAATCTATATGCAAAGATCAGGGTATATCAATGAGAGCTGCTTTTATAAGCTTTGCGAAGAAAGTTTGTAGTGAAAATGAGTTCTCTTTAGATCCATTTTATTCAAAAGAAAATATGGAAAGACTTAGAAAGTCAATTGCACAAATGGAGTCATCTGGCAGCGACTTTAAAGACAATATCTCTTAAAGCCAAACAAAGCACCTTAAATGGATAATAATTACTACGTCATTTTGCGAAAAATCGTGTCTATACTGATATAATTATGAGATTTGAAAAAAGATAACGAGATATAAAAGAACATGGCAACAGATAAGATTAATTTAATGAACCTCTCACCTGAAGAATTAAAGGAATTCTTTGAGTCTATAGGTGAGAAGTCCTTTAGAGCGCAACAGATCATGCGTTGGATATACCAGTTTGGTGTAACCGACTTTGAGCAGATGACTAATCTTAGAAAAGATCTGCGTGCCAAATTAAAGGAAATGTGCGTAATTACTGCACCTGAGATCGTAACTGAACAAAAAGCATCTGATGGTACCACTAAATGGGCTTTAGATATTGGTGATGGTCAGTTAGTTGAAACCGTGTTAATTCCTGAAGAGGACAGAAACACCTTATGTATTTCAACTCAGGTAGGATGCCCTGTTAAGTGTTCTTTCTGCAGAACCGGTGCACAAGGATTCAATCGTAATCTTACAGTAAATGAGATCATAGGTCAGGTCTTTAGAGCATCAACACGTGTAGGTTTTAGTAACAACCAGGAACAAAAGCCGATTTCTAACGTCGTAATGATGGGTATGGGCGAGCCTTTACTAAATCTAACAAATGTAACTAAGACCTGTGAGTTATTACTCTCAGATTATGGCTTTGCTTTATCAAAGAGAAGAGTAACCGTGTCTACATCAGGAGTTGCTCCTGTCTTAAATAAAGTAGCAGGCAAACTTGATGTTGCTCTAGCTTTATCTTTACATGCTCCTAATGACAAATTAAGAGATGAATTGGTGCCTATCAATACTAAGTACCCAATTGCAGAAGTTCTAGATGCTGTAAGAAATTACTTAGACAAGTCAAATGCTAACTGTGGCAGAGTAACAATTGAGTATGTGCTACTTGATCATGTAAATGACAGTACGGAGCAAGCTCATGAGCTTGTAAATTTATTAAGAACTATTCCATGTAAAGTTAACCTAATTCCATTTAACGAGCATGAGAATTCAGAATACAAGAAACCATCTAATAGCAGAATCGACAGATTCTACAAAGTATTGTTTGATGCAGGCTTTACTGTAATTAAACGTACTACAAGAGGCGATGAGATTTCAGCTGCCTGCGGACAGCTAGCAGGTCAGGTAAAGGATAAACTGGCAAAACTAAAAATTCAGGCCAAAGAAATATAAAGACAACAAGGCGAAAACTAAAAATGAGTTCAAAAAGGTTGAGAGCAATTAGAAACAGAGATAGATCCAAAGTACAAGCTCAGATTCAAAAAGAGGCAAGTGAGCCTATGATGGACGATTTAAAAAATGATGTAGCTCAGGACACATCAAAAGTAGAGCCTGAACTTAACATCCAAGAGAATTTAAAAACAGAGTCATCTTCAAGCGAGAATGCTCAAGATACAATTGAAGTAGAGTCAAATGCTGCGTTTAAGAGTGCTCAGGATTTAGAGTCTATTATGTCGGTATCTCCTTTAGAGCAGGCAAAATCAGCTCTAAAAGAAAATCCTTCATCTCCATTGAGCGCACAGGTTGATGCTCCTGTAACTGAGAATGTTTCAGAAAACATCAAAACTCCTGATTTAGGTGCAGCTACTGATAGCTCAAATGTTGATACTCCAATAGATTCAATTCAAAAGGCTCCTGATTTTAGAAGCGAGAAAAAGATCGTAGCTAATGATGTTGATGATCCAGATAAGATCCCTGTAGCACCATCACTTGCTGACAATGAAGTTCCAAATTGTCCAGGTGCAATCTTAATGCACGCAAGAGAAATGTTAGGTTTATCTTTAAGTGAAGTAGCTAGACGCTTAAATCTGAGAATCAACACCGTAAATGATCTCGAGCATGACAGATTGAATCAGCCAACAGCCGTTCCTTTTGCCTCAGTTCATATTGCTAATTATGCAAAGTTAGTAAATATTGATCCTGAAATTGTAGTAAAACTCTACAAAGACAAGGTAATGCAGGCAGTGCAGACCCAAGCCTTGAATGCAAAGGTTTTACAAAAGCAATCAAACTCAGGCATGATTTCAAAGAAGTTCCTGTTTGCAGTCTTAGGGGTAGCTATTGTAGCTGTAATTGCTGTTGGCGTGATTGCTTACGAGATGGGATCATCAACTGCTAAGAGCACTGGTTCTTTAGTAATTGAAGACAATGTTCAGGCTCAGGAAGATACTGACGGCAGTCTAACTTTGGATACAGAAAATTCAAAGCTAAAGACTAATGTTATAGAAGAAACTCCTGCTCCTAGTGTTGATATCAATACTCAGATGGCTCAGGCTCAGGCAAATGCTCTTGATACAAATGAGATCATTAGCTTACAGAACCAGTCAAAGCAGAATGTATCATCTGCAAATACTAATGAGTCATTACAGGTTAAAGGTCAGGCAGCTAAGAAGATGTTAGGCAACACCAATAATGAAGCAACCATCATCGAAGAAGCTCCTCCTGTTCAAGACAATTCTTTAAAGCCTGTAGATTTAGGTTCTCAGAATGCAAATGGAACAAAGAAACAGTCATCAAATGACAAGCTAGCTTTAAAGACCTTACCTGCTGTTGAAACAGACAGAAAGTCAGTGGTTACAGAAGCTCCAAAGACTCAGGTAAAAACAGAGCAGAAGACTGAACCTGCTCCTGCTCAGGCAGTCAAACTTTCAGCTAATCTAAGAGATGTATCATCATCTGTAAGATTAGCAGGTAGAATTGATCCATTAGAGAGCCTTAACAGCGTAACTGTTAAAGTACTATCTGATGTATCTTTAAAAATTACAGGTTCTGGTAAAGTCTTAAAAGAAGGTTCATTTAAGGCAGGTCAGACTATTAAAGTTATGGGTATTCCTCCTTTAAGAGTAAGTGTAGCCGATCCTTCAAAGATTAGAGTTACCTATAGAGGTGCTTCAGTATCAGTTCCTCGTTCTTCACAGGTAACCTTTACTCTACCTCAGCGTTAAGGTAAGAACTCATGGAATGGAAAGCTAATGAGATTGTAAGACGTAAAAGTCGTCAGATTAAGGTAGGCTCTGTCTTAGTTGGAGGCGGAGCTCCTATTTCTGTGCAGTCTATGACTTCAACTGATACCATGGATGTAGCTGCAACAGTAGCTCAGATTAAGGCTTTAGAAAGTGCTGGCGCTGATATCGTAAGAGTAACTGTACCTACCTTAAAAGCTGTTGATGCATTTGAACAGATCGTAAAGAGCGTTGATGTTCCTATTGTCTCTGATATTCACTTTGACTATAGAATCGCAATTGAATGTGCTAAAAAAGGAGCTGCAGCTTTAAGAATTAACCCTGGCAACATCGGTTCTCATGAAAAAATTGAGGCGGTCTGTCAGGCTGCTAAAGACTATGGCTTACCTATTAGAGTAGGTGTAAACGCAGGCTCTTTAGATAAAGATTTAATCGAAAAGTATGGTGCTCCATGTCCTGACGCCATGGTAGAGGCTGCCCTAAGAGCTGCTACCACTTTAGATGATCACAACTTTGAAGACTACGCTTTCTCTGTAAAAGCATCTGAATTAAACCTTTGTGTTAGTGCCTATGAGCAGTTAGCTAAAAAGACTGATGCACCATTACATTTGGGTATTACAGAAGCCGGCGGCCTTACAGGTGGTACTGTATTATCATCTATAGGTATTTCTTGGTTATTAAAACAAGGCATTGGTGATACTTTAAGAGTGTCATTAGCAGCAGATCCTGTCGAAGAGATTAAAGTTGGCTGGGCAATTTTAAAGAGTATGCATCTGCGTACTCGTGGTGTGGAAATTGTCGCATGTCCTACCTGTGGTCGTAGAGGTATTGATGTAGTTGCAACTGTAGCCGAGTTAGAAAAGCGTTTGAGCGACATTAAAGAAACTCTGAAAATTGCAGTTATGGGCTGTGTGGTTAATGGTCCAGGTGAAGCTTTGCATGCTGATATTGCAGTATGCGGTGCAGCTAACGATCGCTGTCTTGTATATGAAGACGGTCAGATGATGGGCAAGATCCCTTGCTCAGAAGCAGTAGATTTAATAGAAAAGCGTGTGAGAACGCGCCTTGATAAATAAAGGAAAAGATAATTTTATGGCACTTATGGTTCAAGCTATCAGAGGTATGAACGATCTTCTACCTGAAGATACCTCTGTATGGCAACAGGTTGAAAAAGTTTTACGTGAAACTGTATCTTCATATGGCTATAGCGAAGTTCGTATGCCAATTGTTGAAAAGACCAAACTTTTCTGCAGAGCAATTGGTGAGGTAACTGATGTTGTAGAAAAAGAGATGTACTCTTTTGAAGACAGATCAGGTGATCATTTATCATTACGTCCTGAGGGTACAGCAGGATGTGTAAGAGCCTGCATTGAACATAACCTAGTTTACAATCAGGAACAGCGCCTGTGGTACATGGGACCTATGTTCCGTCACGAAAGACCTCAAAAGGGCAGATACCGTCAGTTCCACCAGATGGGAGTGGAGGTATTTGGTTTAGATGGTCCAGACATTGATGCAGAGTTAATAGCTTTGACCTATTCAATTTGGAAGAAGCTCGGCATTGAGAATGAACTAGAGTTACAGCTAAATTCTTTAGGTTCAGCTGAAGAAAGAGCCACATACAGAGAAGCATTAGTAAAATTCTTAGAAGCTCACTTCGATGAACTTGATGAAGATAGCAAGAGAAGAACTCATACCAATCCTTTACGTGTTTTAGATACCAAAGATGAAAAGGTAATTGAGATCTTAAAGAATGCACCAAAATTATCTGACTATTTTGGTGAAGAAACTAAAGCTCATTTTGACGGACTACGCAAGTTCCTAGATAAATTAGGCATTAAGTACGTGCTCAATGATAGACTAGTACGTGGTCTTGATTACTACAATTTAACCGTATTTGAGTGGGTAACAACTGCCCTAGGCGCTCAGGGTACTGTATGTGGCGGTGGTCGTTACGATGGTCTAGTAGAGCAACTAGGTGGTGCACCAACTAAAGCTGTAGGCTTTGGTTTAGGTTTAGAGAGATTGATCTTACTGTTATTAACTTTAGGTAAGGTAGCTCCAATGCCAAATGTGGATGTTTATGTTGTAGGCTCAGGTGAGGGGGCAGAAATGAGAATGTTAGAAGTATCTAACTTCTTAAGACAGTCTCTGCCTGGTGTTGCTGTGATGAACCACTGTGGTGGCGGAAATTTCAAGAAACAGTTTAAGAAAGCTGATAAATTCTGTGCTAAGGTTGCAGTTATCATTGGCGAGAGTGAAATTGCTAATAATTCTGTTACTATTAAAAACATGACAGATAAAGATGCACAGCAGCTGGAATGTCCTTTAGATAAGGCAGCTGACGCAATTAAGGCAATCTTAGGCTAATAAAAAACTAAGATTTATAAATTACGATTCATACTAAAAAGGAATAGAAGATGGATGTTTTAACAGACGATCATGAGAGAGAGGAAGTCGTCCGTAAATGGTGGCATGAGAACTGGCTTTCATTAACTGTAGGTGTAGTAATTGCAATTGGTGCAATGGTAGGCTACAGACAGTACCAGTCATATCAGAATGATACTTCAGCAAAATATGCTTATGAAATGTCTACTCTGCAGACTAAGCTAGTTTTAAATCCTACTAATACCACAGCTGATGCTCAGAAGTTCATCAAAGAGCACGAGGATATCTACGGTTCTTTATTAGCTTTAGATTTATCATCAATTGAAGCAAAGCAGGGCAACTATGACAAGGCTTTAGAGAACGCTTTGTTTGCTAAAAAGAACGGTGGCGACTTAGTATCTCCAAATGCAACTTTAGTTGCAGCTCAGATTTTAACTGAGCAGAAGAAATTTGATGAAGCTGTAAAAGAATTAGATTCTGTAAAATCTGAGGCTTATGAGATTGAAAAACAAGAGCTTTTAGGTGATATCTATTTTGCGAAAAAAGATCTTGATAAAGCTCATGATGCTTACAAGAAAGCTTTAGATGTCAGCGAGAGCAAGAAGATTTCAATCAGCCCTCTGCTACAGATGAAGTTTGATAATCTGATAAAAGATGGTGATGAACCTGCTTTTAAGAGAGCTCAGAAATTAGAAGAAGTGATTGCATCTTCAGCTTCAGAAATTAAAAAATAAGAGTTAACTGTTAATGCAGTTAAGAAATAGCCGTCGGCAAATAATAAGGTGACATATATGTTGAAAAAGAAGCTGTTGTGCGTGCTTGCTTTATCAGCTCTGGCTTTAGTGAATACAGGCTGTAATTCCAATAAGGATTTGTTCGCTCCTGTTGAATCTCCTGAAGTCAAAAATCAGTTTGAGCCAGAATATGTTTGGTCTCAGTCTACACAGGGTGTAGATAAGTTCTACTCACAGTTAGTTCCATGCATTAGTGGAAAGACACTGTTTATAGCCGGTCGTGAAGGTAAGGTATACGCCTTTAACGTTCTCAATGGTGATGAACAGTGGCTGATAGACTTATCTGATGAAGAAGAGAATGATACCAAGCGTTCAGCAAGGCTAAACGGTGGTATGACAGCTTCAGATGCCTTTGTTGCCGTAGGTTCAGAGAACGGTTATATCTATGTTTTAAATAGAAAAGACGGTTCTATTTACTTTAAATATTATTTAGGCTCAGAGATTGTAACTCGTCCTGCTTTTTCAGCTAGCGGTGACAAGCTCTTTGTCTTAGATGCTGTAGGTAAACTTTCAGCTTTTGATCTTGTAAAGAAGACTCGCTTATGGGTATCGGGAGATTCAGACAATGCACTGCATTTAAGATCTCAAGCTACCCCTGTTGCTATCGGTGATGAGTTAGTAATTTTAGGAACTCCATCAGGTAGAGTTTTAATGATTAGCCAGAATGATGGTTACTTATTAAATCAGGTTATTGTAGGCGAGAATAACGGAAGTTCAGATCTTGATAGAATGTCTGACGTTTCCTCAACTCCACTGTTACTTGGTAATTATATGTATACAACAGCATATAATTCAGGTTTCGTGAAGTATTCTTTAGAAAAGGAAACTGTTGAAGGTAAACTTGCATACCACTCTTCAAAAGATATTGCCTATGATGACAATTTCTTTGTTTTAACTGGTGATAACGGTCATGTATTCTGTGTTCGCCGTTCAGACAATGTTGAGGTTTGGGAAAATCCACAATTGAGCTATCGTAATGTAACCGCTCCTGCTATTTACGGTAACTATGCTGTGGTAGGTGATCTTGAAGGTTATCTGTATTTTATGAATCTTAACAACGGTGTGATTGAGTCTAAGATTCAGATTTCAAGTTCTCCAATTTATGTAGCTCCACTTGTAGCTGGAAACTGCTTAGTTGTTTACTCATCTTCAGGTGCTGTTGATGTTTTATATTACGATCCAATTGATATCGTAATTCCTAAGAAACGTTATACCGATCTTGAGATGGTAACTGGCAATACTGCTGCTTTAATTGCAGCTCAGGCAATGTCTCCAACTGCTGCAGGTTCTGGAGTAACTCAAGAAGATCTTGAGAAACGTCGTGCAGAAGCTCGTAAGATCGTAGCTCAGATTGAGGCTCAACAGCGTGCTGCTGAAGCTCAGTATCGTGAGTACCAGAGACAGAAAGCTGAATACGAGAGAAGAGTTGCTGAGTACGAAAAGAAGAAACGCGAAGCTTTATCAGGTTACGGTTTAATGCCAGATAGTGGTATTAAGTCTGACTCAGATGAAGAATATGTAGAGGACGACTCTGAATAATACTGTTGTGAAACAGCATGATTCGTCCGTTGTGTAAAAAGGGGGAGTTGCCCCCTTTTGACGTTATAGTAAGCCACCCTTACAAGGATGTTTAATGAAAGTAGTTGCTTTAGTAGGTTGCCCTAATGTTGGTAAATCTACATTTTTCAACAGACTTACTAAGACTAGAGATGCTCTAGTTGCAGATTTTCCAGGTTTAACCCGTGATAGAAAGTACGGCCGTGCTTTATATGAAGGTCGTGAGTACGTGCTGATTGATACTGGTGGTATTGCAGAGGATGCCACTAACCAACCTGAAGAAGTCACCTCTCGCATGACAAATCAGGCTTTATTAGCTATTGATGAATGCGATTTAGTCCTGTTCATGTTGGACGCAAGAGCAGGTCTCTTACCTGGTGACTATAAGGTTGCTGATTACATTCGCCGTTCTGGTAAAAAGTGCGCCATTATCGCAAATAAGGTTGATGGTCTTGATCCAGAGACAGCAGGTGCTGAATTCTACGCTTTAGGCTTAGGTGAAGTTTATCCTACAGCTGTAGTTCACGGTCGTGGTGTCGCCAATGTTCTAGAAGATGTAATTGCTCCTTTATTAAGAGAAGAAGGTCCTCTAGATTGCGATTTAACCTCTGAAGAGTTAGAAGAGCGCGAAAGAAAGGCTCATGAAGAAGAATTAGCTCAATGGGAAGAAGGGTATCAGTTCTTAGATAACGTTCCTGTTGATATGATTGGCGGTGGCTTTGACTGGCACGAGCATAAAGAGAAATTCCGCGCCAGAATGAAAGGCGAGGATGTTGACGGTCAGAACGGAGATAACAGCAAGGATACACCATTTGCTGATCTGCCAATCAAGATTGCTATTGTAGGTAAGCCAAACGTAGGTAAGTCTACTCTAACTAACCGTATGTTAGGTGAAGAGCGTGTGATCGTAGCAGACCACCCTGGTACTACCCGTGACTCAATCTATATTCCGCTAGAGCGTGATGACAAGAAATATATTGTTATTGATACAGCAGGTGTGAGAAAGCGCCGTAAGGTATCTGAGGCAATTGAGAAGTTCTCAATTGTTAAGACCTTAAAGGCAATTGAAGATTGTAATGTAGCTTTATTAGTTATCGATGCAAGATCACATGTTACTGATCAGGATCTGTCATTATTAGGCTTTATTTTAGAATCAGGTCGTTCTTTAGTAATTGCTGTAAACAAGTGGGATGGTCTTGATGTCTCTGTAAAAGATGAGATTAAGCTTGAGTTAAATTCACGCTTAGGCTTCGTGGACTTTGCTAGAGTTCATTTCATTTCAGCTTTGCATGGAACAGGTGTAGGTAACTTGTTTGATTCTATTGATGAAGCTTATATCGGTGCTACAACACGTCACTCAGCTTCTATGCTAAATAGAATTTTAAGAGCTGCAATTGAAGAGCATGAGCCTCCTATTTCAGGTGGACGTAGAATTAAACTTAAATTTGCCCACGCGGGTGGTTATAACCCTCCTAGAATCATTATTCATGGAAACAAGGTATCAAAGGTACCTGATGCATATAAGCGTTACATCATTAACTGTTATCGTAAGGCTTTAAACATCATGGGATCACCTGTGATCATTGACTTTAAGGAAGGTGAAAACCCATTTGCCAATGAAAAGCCTGCTCAAAAGCGCCAAACCCAGTCTCAGATGAGAGCAGAAAAGCGTAAGCTTGCTAACGAGAGAATGTGGGCTAGAGCTGATGCTAAGCAGAATAAGGAAGAGCGTAAAGCTATTGCTAAGGCAAAGCGTGAAGGAACTGGTTTAGTTTTGGCAAAACGTCCAAGAAAGAAAGCTGATCCTAAAGCTCAAGCAAAGAAAACTAAATAAAACAGAGGGGGCGAAAGCCCCCTTGTAGTAGAGAGCTTGCCTTGAACTAGTTGTTCTCAAGTATTGATTTTTGAGCAATCTTAGGTAGTCTTAAGATAATATCTAAAATAATAGCTAAAAAGACTACAGTTATTCCTAATAAAGTATCGTCATAACTTATATCAAAGAAATCCTCTCCATTGAACTTTGCAAAAGCACAATCTACAATCCACATGATGGTGGCTGAAGAAAACATCACACAGAGTCTTTTCAAATCAAAATAACACTTCTTTTGAAGACAAAAACAAATGATAGCAGCTAAAGCTGTAATTAAAAGGCACATTATGCAATTACCTCTTTGTGTGCAAGTTTAGGTACAAGAATATAAGCTACAAACCATACAGCAGTAACAGCAACATCCATAGCAACACCTACTGTTAAGATTTCATTTACCATTACTCTAGTGCTTTCAGGATCGCTTGCAGCTGTAAAGAATGGATAGAAAGGCACTATCTCACCATGCCAAACATGCTCAATTAACAATAAAAAAGAACCTGATAACAGTAGATTGATAAGCTTTTGGATTTTCCCTGAAAAAGCTCTTACTTTTTGATGATTACTCTTAGCTACTACTTTCTTTACACCGTAAGCTACAAGAGCCTCTGCAACACAAGCTGTAAAACAAGCCATAACAACCTCTTTAAATTCTGAAACCTAGGATAGTATAGAGAGGAATTTAACATACTTTGAAATTTGCCCCTGTAAGTGGCAAATTAGCTTTAAAATGAACTTAATGGGGCAAATATGAGATGTGATGGTGCAGATCTTAATTTAGCTGTGTATATAAAAGGAGCTAACTACAAGGCTAGCTCTTTTCACACTAAATAACTTTACTATTCATAACGCTTTTCAAAGATCTTTTGAGGATCGTCATATTCAGCTCTTCTTAAGTGGAATTCAGGAGGAAGGACAGGTGCCTTGCAAAGAGGATAATCAATACCAACCTTGCCATCAGGGTAGAACTTACGATGTTCACCAATTACAAAGTCTGGCATGTGTTTAAAGATAGTTTGTGCTTCTTCTAAAAACTCAGAGATAACCTCGAACATCTTAAAACACTGCTCTAGACACTGTTTTTCATCAGAGCTGTTATAAAGCACACGTGAAGCTACAATAAAGTAGGTCTGCAATGAGCCCTGCAGTGAGCTTCCATAGAAGTAAAGCTGAGGCTGTAATTCAATACCACATAAGAACTCTGAGATATCCTGCATCATCAAAATAGTCTCTAAACGAGTCTTAGGGCGAGCCTTTAACTTTTCAATAACCTTATTAACGATTTCTTTGAATACTTCAGGATTAAAGATCTCTTCAAGCTCTTTACGTGTAACTTTTACAGGTGAGGTCTTAACTTCGTTGATGTATTTATGGAAAGCCTCCTTGTCAATGTTCTTGAACTTCTTAAAATCAAGATCATAAGAATGCATAGGAGTGGTGTTTTCAACATAAAGACCATCAGAGCAGTTAATGCAATTTAATTTTCCTTTCTCTTCCTCAAGATTACGAATTACATAACCCATGTTACGAGCTGATAGTGCAAAGAAGTAACCTGTCTCTACCAAGCCACCAAAGTTGCCTTTACCCTGCTGTTTAGTAGTGTAACTGCCTCCTTGATCAGAGCAACCATGCTCGTTATACAAGGTAGTGTACTTTGAGTGCATAGCACTTGAGTCGATCTTTTTACCATTATCAAGACCGAACATATAAATGTTCTTAAAGCCTAAGAATAGAGCTCCAGATACGCCCATGTTGCCTACAAGAGGATTCATCAGCTGTACGAAGCCTACTTTTCTGGTCTCTTTAATGGTTGCTAATGCATACTTATAGAAAGGTTCATCAATCTTTCCGAAGATAGCAGTATGCTTAAATAAAGCGGTGGTGTATGGGTGAATTACGTCTCCAGTAAGCAAAATAACATCATCTAAGAAATGCTCATCAGGGATCACGCCTAAAGCTTCCCTAATTTCAGGAGTTCTTTCAGTACATGCATAAAAATCAGGTTTAATACCAGCATGGTACAGAGTATCAATGGCGGTACCGCAGGCTACAACAATTGCTTTATCCTGATTCTTTCTGATAAATGGAATGTCATTATCTAGAGATGGTCCAGAACCAATAACAAACACAGGTAACTTAGCGTATTTCTTATCTAATGTTTGATGCCTTAAAACAAAGTTCTTTTTGTCTAAGAGTGCATGACAGGCATGACTTGCTCCAAATAAGTGATCATCAAAGAACCCCATGGCTGCATGCACAGAATCAAGATCTCGCATTGCTACATCGGCAATTGCTTTAATCTCAGGTGAGGCATAATGCACGATACCTAACCAAGATGATGACAAGAAACGACCATGCTTTGAATAAAAGTTTGACAGATCCTGGGTAAACTGGAATGGTGTCTGTCCTAACATAATGTTGATGGCATATTTGTTCTCAAATAAGAATTTTAATAAGTTCTGCCAGTCAAAAGCATGTAATGAAGCATAGAACACATCAAGATCAGGCTCTACAATGATGAGATTAGCCACTTCTACTCTTTCATAAAGGTAAGCTAATGAGTAACCTAAACCTATACCAAAGAACATACAGTTAGGTACTGAGCCAATCTTTAAAGGAGAGAGCGTTCTGTCTCTTTCAATTTCTTCTCCTAAAGTAACTAAAGTATTTAAATATTTAAAATGTAACTGACCGTAAGGATCGGATTCATGTCCGTAGCGGGTTTGCAGAATATTTGATCTTTCAAGAATTTGTACAATCTGCTGTTCGCATAATTTAAAAGGATCAGCTGTTTTGTAGAAAAACTCATTGGTATCAGGAAAGTATAAATTAGGAATGCCGTTTGGCATGCAGAAGAATTCAATGGTTCTCTTTGGCTTATAGTGCTCAAAGAACTTGCCAATATCAGGCATGTACTTTTTGAAAGCTTCAATATTTGTCGCAAATCTGTCAATCAGAAAATCGTTCATCTGCTGTTGGAGCTTTGCTAGATCTTGGATCTTTTCAAGATCATTGATATCAATATTGTCAAAATTTTTGGCAAGCTCTTCTAAAGACAGATCGTCATCCAAAAGAGAATTCTTTTTCTGATCTTCCATATCTCATCCTGATTATTGTTTATATGCTACCTACTTTTATAGGCTTACTATTTTAGGTTTTCTGCAAACTTCTTAAATGAAACGTACTTATTACTGATGTTGTGACGTGCTTTTACCTTACGGTATTCATCACCAACCTTAGCTCTTTCAACAGCAAGTTCTTTTACCTGATACTTAATGTGTTCAGCATAAGCACTAGCAAACTCTTTAGCGGTCTCTAATTCTTCAGGACTTAGAGTAGGCTTAATCTTTTCAAGCTCCTGTAAAAGCTCTTGAGTATAGCTAAGATAATCAGCAGAAAAACCTAAATCGTCTTTTTTTAATTCAATACAAAGCGAATTCTCAGCTTCTGTAATTCGCCTTATGATTTCTTGTAAAGTCATGTATTGCCTTTATACGCTACCTTTAGCCATATTATCAGCATGGTTGAGATCAACATTTAACTGCTCTTGAGTTCTTTTAGAAGCAGCTTCCTGTTGAGCTGTAACTGGAATAGAATCCCATGCTTTTTTTATAGGCATTAAAGCTCTAATTGCATTATCAATAGGCTGAGTCATTAGATTTAATGAAGCTTCAGCGACCTGATCAATCATGTATGAGTATATGTCATAAAGACCTTGTGCAATAGATTTGCTTTGAGAAAAGTCGAGTGTGCTTCTCAAATTTTCTAAAATAGCAGTAGCAGTTGATAGTTTTTTAGCCTTTAAAGCCAAGTCACCACGCTCAATTGCTCCTTTTGCCTGAGCTAGACGCTCAAAGAGTCCCTGATAGAGCAACTTAGTTACATAATAAGGATCAGCAACTGAAATTTCTGCGTTGACGGTGGTCTTCTGATAGGCTCTTAAGTTACGGCCGTACATAGATCTCTCCTTGCATAAATTAATTTGAGATGGCAGTTATTTGCCACGTGAACATACTTTTTTAGTATTTATGCAAGAAAAATGCCTAAAATTTTAAAGATTAATTTGAAGAATTAAACTGGAGCAACTTTGAATTTTGCATTTCAATTTTCTGAAATGCAAAACTTTATAGAGATAGTGTCGGTTGCTGACACTATTAGAAGTTTTTTTACTTACTAAAACTATGATGAAGATTTTTCCTGAATAAAGAAAACTTCCTGACGAGCCTGACGACGAGCTCTAGCATCTTTGATAAACATTTGACGCTGACGTGAACGTCTTGCTGCTGTGTTGTTATGAAGTAAACGACTTGATTTTTTCATTTTGAACCTCCGTCAGTGCTCATTATACCTAACATAAAGAGTCCTCTACATCATTTATCTCAAATTTTATCTGTAAGTGAGGAAAAGTGATTCTAATTAAGGACGTAAAATCCGTATGCCATAGCCTATTTTTTACTTTTTGCTCAGAAATGATTAAAAGTTAGCTAATTGACATATGCTCACTTGCAATGTGATAAAATACAGCCACATTTTTTTTAGAGCTGTTTCATTTAAGGTTGATTATGAACTTTAAGTAAAACAGTCAAACTAGAAAAAAGTCATTTCACTATATCAGTTAGTTAAACAGGAACATTTCTGATGGATATCATTTTAGGTTCTCCTGCCGTTTCAACCTTTAGAATTGAAAAGATTATCAATGCATTAGGTAAAGAAGGCATCAAGGTAAGTTCAATTAGTACTCATTTTGTTCATCTTGTTGATACCAAAGAGGCTTTAACCGATAAGGAAAAGACCGTTTTAAACAAGATCCTAAGCTATGGTCCATCTAAGGACGAAACCGAGAATAAAGGTGAGCTATTCTTTGTAATTCCTCGTGTAGGTACCATTTCTCCTTGGGCATCTAAGGCTACTGATATTGCTCACAACTGCGGTCTTAATAAGATCTTAAGAATTGAGCGTGGAATTGCTTACTACATCGTAAAAGAGAATGGTACATTCTCTGATGATGAGAAGAAGAAAGTAAGTTCTTTAATTCACGACCGCATGATGGAGAACGTTCTGTTCTCTTTAGAAGAAGGTTCAAAGCTATTTGAAAAGCAGACTCCAAAGCCATTTAAGACAGTTGCTTTAACCACAGGTGGTATGGATGCACTGCGCAAGGCTAACGTTGAGTTAGGTTTAGCTTTATCAGAGCCTGAAATGGAATACTTAATGGACAGCTTCAAGGTAATCGGCCGTGATCCTACCGATATCGAACTGTACATGTTCGCTCAGATGAACTCAGAGCATTGCCGTCATAAGGTCTTCGGTGCTGAGTGGAAGATTGACGGTAAGTTACAAGACAAATCATTATTCGGCATGATCAAAAACACCTTTGAGACCAACGGTGACTATGTATTATCTGCATATAAAGATAATGCTGCTGTTATGGAAGGTTCAAAGGCAGGTCGTTTCTTCCCAAATCCTAATCACGAGTGGGCATACCACGAAGAGGATATGCCTATCTTAATGAAGGTAGAAACCCATAACCATCCTACAGCTATTTCTCCATTCCCAGGTGCTGCAACAGGTTCTGGTGGTGAAATCCGTGATGAAGGCGCAACCGGTATAGGTTCTAAGCCAAAGGCTGGTATCAGTGGCTTTAGCGTATCAAACTTACGTATTCCTGGCGACGTTCAGCCATGGGAGCATGATTTTGGTAAGCCTGGTCGTTTAGCTTCAGCTCTACAGATCATGATCGATGGCCCATTAGGTGCTGCAAGTTTCAACAATGAGTTTGGTCGTCCAAACCTATGCGGTTACTTTAGAACTTACGAAGAAGAAGTTACAAGCTTCAATGGTAAAGAAGTTCGTGGTTACCACAAGCCAATTATGTTAGCTGGTGGTTGGGGTAACATACGCCGTGAGCACATCATTAAAGATCATATCGATCCAGGTGCTAAGTTGATCGTTTTAGGCGGTCCTGCTATGAACATTGGTTTAGGTGGTGGTGCAGCCTCATCAATGAACTCAGGTGCTTCATCAGAAGACTTAGATTTCGCTTCAGTTCAGCGTGGTAACCCTGAAATGCAGCGTCGTTGTCAGGAAGTTATCGATGCTTGCTGGGAATTAGGTGAAGATAACCCAATTATGTTCATCCACGATGTTGGTGCCGGTGGATTATCAAATGCAATGCCAGAGTTAGTAGCTGACGGTGGCGTAGGTGGTAAGTTTGACTTACGTAAGATCCCTAATGACGAGCCTGGTATGTCACCATTACAGATTTGGTGTAACGAGTCTCAGGAGCGTTATGTATTAGCAGTATCTGCTGAGAAGTTTGATATCTTTGAAGGTTTCTGTAAGCGTGAACGCGCTCAGTATGCTGTAATCGGTGAAGCTACAAAAGAGCGTCGTGTAGTTTTAGAGGATCCATACTTTGGTAACAAGCCAATTGATTTACCTTTAGATGTTCTCTTAGGTAAACCACCTCGTATGCACAAGGATGTAAAGACTGCACAGCAGCACTCACCTGAGTTAAATCTTGAAGGAGTAACTCCTCGTCAGGCAGCAGAGCGTGTATTACGTCTGCCTACAGTTGCTGAAAAGACTTTCTTAATTACCATTGGTGACAGATCAGTTACAGGTTTAGTAGCTCGTGATCAGATGGTAGGTCCTTGGCAGGTTCCTGTAGCAGATGTTGCAGTAACTGCAGCTTCATATGATACCTATCATGGTGAGGCTGGTGCCGTTGGTGAAAGAACACCTGTTGCTTTATTAAATCATGCTGCATCTGCTCGTTTAGCTGTTGCTGAAGCTGTAACTAACATTGCTGCAGCTGATATTGGCGAGCTAAAGAGAGTTAAGTTATCAGCTAACTGGATGGCTCCAAATGGTCATCCAGGTGAGGATGCTGGCTTATATGAAGCAGTTAAGACCGTTGGTATGGATATCTGCCCAGAGTTAGGTATCACTGTACCTGTTGGTAAAGACTCAATGTCTATGAAGACAACCTGGCAGGAGAACGGACAGAACAAGACCGTAACTGCTCCAATGTCTTTAATCATCTCAGCATTTGCTAGAGTTGAGGATATTCGTAAGACCCTAACTCCTCAGTTACGTACTGACAAGGGTGAGACCACTCTTATCTATGTAACCTTAGGTGAGAGACAGAACCGTTTAGGTGGTTCAGCTCTAGCTCAGGTGTATCGCCAGTTAGGTTCTAAGTGTCCTGATCTTGACCACCCAGTACGTTTAAAGGGCTTATTTGATTCAATTCAGTTCTTAAATCGTAAGGGCAAGCTATTAGCTTACCATGACATTTCTGATGGTGGTTTATTCACCACAATCTGTGAAATGGCTTTTGCAGGTCACACTGGTGTTAATGTTCGCATTGATAACTTAGGTGAAGATGACTTAGCTGTTCTCTTCTCAGAAGAAGTTGGTGCTGTTCTACAGGTTAAGGTTGAAGATGCTGAAACTGTAATGAACATCTTATCAGGCCACGGCTTAGCAAACTGCATCTTTGAGATAGGTTCACTGCGAGATGATGATCGTATCGTCTTCAATCGTGATGGTAGTGAAATTATCAACGAGCCTCGTCAGTACTTCCGTAAGATTTGGGCTGAGACCACTTATCAGATGCAGTCACTTCGTGATAATCCTCTGTGTGCTCGTCAAGAGTATGAAGCTAAGGATGAGTCAAATGATAGAGGTCTGTTTGCAGAGCTTTCATTTGATCTTAACGAGGATGTTGCAGCTCCTTACATCAGCAAGGGCGTTGCACCTAAGGTTGCAATTTTACGTGAGCAGGGGGTTAACTCACAGGGCGAAATGGCAGCAGCCTTCAACCGAGCAGGCTTTAACTGCGTAGATGTTCATATGTCAGATGTTTTAACTGGTAAAGTTAAATTAGATGACTTCAAGGGCTTTGCAGCTTGCGGTGGTTTCTCATACGGTGACGTTTTAGGTGCCGGTGAAGGTTGGGCAAAATCAATTCTGTTCAACTCAGTTGCAGCAGATGAGTTCTCTAAATTCTTTAACAGAAAAGATACTTTCGCTTTAGGCGTATGTAACGGCTGTCAGATGATGTCAACTCTGTCATCTTTAATTCCTGGCGCTGAGAACTGGCCTCGCTTTGTAACCAACTTGTCAGAGCGTTTTGAGGCTCGTTTTGTTGAAGTTGAAATCCAAAAGAGTCCTTCAGTACTGTTTGCCGGTATGGAAGGTTCAAGACTTCCTATCGTAGTATCACACGGTGAAGGTCGCGCTGAGTTCAAGAATAAGGCTCATCTAGAAGCTTTAGAAAAGTCAGGTCAAATTGCAGTTCGCTATATTGACCACTCAGGTAAGGTAACAGAACAGTACCCAATGAACCCTAACGGTTCACCAAATGGCATTACCTCTGTAACCAATTCAGATGGACGTTTCACTATCTTAATGCCTCATCCAGAGCGTGTAATGCGTACTGTATCTAACTCATACCACCCAGACGAGTGGGGTGAGGATAGCCCATGGGTAAGACTATTTAGAAATGCTCGTGTATTTGTAGGCTAATTCCTACTTCTATATAAGTAAAAGCCTCTGCATTAATCTGTGGAGGCTTTTTTGATCGTGAAAGGCTTATTCAAAAAGATTATTTGTTGATGTTTATAAAAAGTCTGGCTTATGGCGTTATACTCAATGAGTCTTTAGGAGAAACCTAAGACTTTCATAAAATTTCATACGATAGAATGCAAATTATGATTTAGGAGTTATTGAAAAGTTATGGAACTGACAAAAGAGCAACTAGAAAGGTACTCTAGACACATTACCTTAAAAGAATTTGGTGTTGAAGGTCAGAAAAAACTACTCGCATCTAAAGTTTTAGTAATTGGAACTGGTGGTTTAGGTTCACCTGTTTTAATGTATCTGGCTGCAGCCGGTATTGGTACTATCGGTATTGTTGATGATGACGTAGTTGACTATTCAAATCTGCAACGTCAGGTTATCCATCAGACTAAAGATGTAGGTGTGTTAAAAACAGAGTCAGCAAAAAACAAAATCAATGCTCTAAATCCTGAGATTAAGGTGAATGTATACAACACCTTTATCACACCTGATAACATTCTAGATATTATCAAAGATTATGATTTTATCTTAGATTGTACTGATAACTTTGAAAGTAAGTTTTTAATTAACGATGCTTGTGTGATTGCAAAAAAGCCATTTTGTCATGCAGCCGTGATCCGTTTCCAAGGTCAGGTTATGACTTATGTTCCAGGACGTGGTCCTTGCTATAGATGCGTATTTGGCAAGGTACCAGAAAAAGGCGCGGTAAAGAACAGCAAACAGATTGGTGTCTTTGGTCCTCTGCCAGGTTTAATTGGTAATTTCCAGGTAATTGAGTGTGTTAAGTATCTTTTAGGCATCGGTGAGTTATTAACAGGACGTCTCTTAACTGTTGAAGCTTTGAGCATGAATGTTAAAAACATGAAATTGCCTCCTAGAAACTGTGATTGTCCAGTTTGCTCAGAGCATAGAACCATTTTTAAGCCATCAGATTCATTCTAAACAGTCATAAAACTGTCATGATTTTATTTATATAGAATTTTATTTTTGTAACTATATGAATATACAAATAAAAATCTATATGGCACGATAATTGAATAAGTCATCCTAACTAAAGAAAAGTGGGGTGACTTATGACAGCTTCAGTAAACGAATTAGAACTTTATAAAGAAATCTTTGAAAAAGAGCCTTCAGCAATCATTGTTCTAGATGAAAGAGGCGTAGTTAAAAAGGCAAATGATTCTGCCTTAAAGATGCTAAACGTTGAAGCTTTAGAAGGCCGTAAATGGTATCAGGTAATCGATGAAGTATTCCGTCCTCAAAAAGATGACGGTCAGGAAATCTCAACTGTAGATGGCAAACGTCTACAGGTATCAACCAAACCTTTATCTCACGGTCAGTTAGTTCAAATGACAGATCAGACCGAGACCCGTAAACTTACTGATAAGTTAAATCATATGGAGAGATTATCTTCATTAGGAAAGATGGCTGCATCTTTAGCTCACCAGATCAGAACCCCATTATCTGCTGCTATTTTGTATGCTGCAAACTTAGGCAATCAGAAATTACCTTTAGCCTCACGTAATGTTTTCCAGAAAAAACTGATGTCTCGTCTAGAAGCTCTTGAAGCTCAGGTAAGTGATATTTTAATGTATGCTCGTTCAGGTGAGCAGTCAGTTAAAGTTTTAGATGCTGTAGATATCGTAGAAGGTGTTTTAGGCTCTGTAGCTTCAGTAGTACAAAAGAGTGGTGCAAACTTAAGTTCAGATATTGGTCCACGTCCAATGACAGTTTTAGGCAATGTTACAGCTTTAAACGGTGCAATTAGCAATTTGGTGACAAATGCCATTGAAGCTGGAGCAAAAAACGTTAAGATAGAGCTTGTAGCTGATACTAAGAATGTTATGATCAGCGTTAAAAATGACGGACCTATGATTAAGCCTGAGGTTAGCGCTCATATCTTTGAGCCTTTCTATACTACAAAGAGCAATGGTACTGGTTTAGGCCTTGCTGTAGTAGCTGCTGTAGCTAAGGTACATCAGGGCGATATACGTCTTGTTTCAAATGAGAAGGAAACAGTATTCACTATGATCATTCCAAAATATGAGGGAGTACTTGAACCTTCTGAAAGCTTTAAAGACGAAAAGTCCGTAGCTTAAAGCCAAGTTTTAAGGAATATTATGAGTAACAGTCAAATTCTAATTGTTGATGACGACAGTCAGTTAAGAGAGGCGATTGTAGATACACTGATGCTAACAGGTTATGTATGTCTTGAGGCATCTGGTGGCGAAGAAGCTCTAGATATTCTTTCAAAGAAAAAAGTAGATATGGTTATCTCAGATATCCAGATGGGGGCTATGGATGGTCATACTCTTCTAAACGCAATTCACGAAAAACTCCCAAATATGCCTGTCCTGTTAATGACAGCATATGCCAATATCAATGGTGCTGTAAGAGCAATGCGTGATGGTGCTATTGATTATTTAGCCAAGCCATTTGCACCAGAGGTATTACTAAATCAGGTTTCTCGTTATGTGCCTGTAAGTAAGGTTGTAGGCGGAGAGCCAATTTTTGCTGATCCTTCAACAGCAGAGCTTTTATCTCTTGCTGCAAGAGTAGCAGCAACTGATGCCACTGTTATGATCACAGGACCATCAGGCTCTGGTAAAGAGGTTTTATCTCGCTATGTTCATGATAAGTCACCTCGTGCCTCAGGTCCATTTGTAGCTATTAACTGTGCTGCAATCCCTGATTCAATGTTAGAGGCTACCTTATTTGGTTATGAAAAAGGAGCTTTCACAGGAGCTGTACAGGCTTGTCCTGGTAAATTTGAACAGGCTCAGGGTGGAACTATCCTTCTAGATGAGATAACCGAGATGGATCTTGGACTACAGGCAAAGCTCTTGCGTGTATTACAGGAAAAAGAAGTGGAAAGACTAGGTTCACGCAAGACTATCTCCCTAGATGTAAGAGTAATTGCAACTTCAAATAGAGATTTAAAACAGGCTGTAGCTGAAAAGAAATTCCGTGAAGATCTTTATTACAGATTAAATGTCTTCCCATTACGCTGGCTGCCACTGTGCAAGAGACCAAAGGATATTATTCCTATTGGTACTTTCTTATTATCAAAACATGCTAAAGACTCAAATATGGCAATTCCTAAATTGTCAGAGAATGCTAAAAAGAAACTTTTATCTTACAGTTGGCCTGGCAACGTACGTGAACTGGATAATGTAATGCAGAGAGCTCTAATTCTTTCTGTAAATGGAGTGGTTGATGAAAACTGCATTGTCTTAGATGAGTCTTCTTTAGAAGATGTTTTGCAGTCTAAATCTTTTGACTCTGAAGGTATAGCAGTACCTGAAATTGCCCCTGAGCAAATCACTGAAGATGAGAGTACTCAGTCTGTTCCAAATTCTGTTTCAAGCAGTGAAGAGCTTGTGCGCAACCAGAAGATCCCTCAGGATCTTGGCGGTGAGTTAAAGCAGCAGGAATATCAGATTATTTTAGATGCTTTAATTGAATGTCGCGGTTCCCGTCAGGAAGTTGCTGCCAAGTTAGGAATCAGTCCTAGAACCTTACGTTATAAGATTGCTAAGATGAGAGATCTTGGCATGATCATTCCAGGATAGAAAAACATTATCATATATTAAACACCAAAATCGTCTAAAATACTGGATTATAACTATTCATTTTGGTGTTTATATGTCTTCAAAAATCCGAGTTCCAGCCTTAGAAAGAGCACTGAGGATCTTAGAGGTTCTTCAAAAAAATCATCGTTGTACTATATCAGAAATCATTTCATTAACAGGACTTCCTAGAAGTTCTGTATATGTCTTAGTTGATGATATGGTTAAATTGCGTCTGTTACGACAGAATTCTGACAAGACAGTACAACTGTGGATGAAACTAGTAGCATTAGGTAATTCAGCTTCAGATTCTTTAGATTTAAAAGAGATAATAAGCCCATACTTAGACAAACTTATTACCAGCATTGATTGTCTTGCGGTGCATTTTGGCATTATGGATGATGATAAGGCTTTTTATGTCTTAAAAAAGACCAGTCCCAAAACAGGTATGAGAATAATGTCCAGAGAGGGCGCTGAGATCTCTTTAGTTCATACAGCCTTAGGTAAGTGCCTTTTAGCATATCAGGAAGCTACTCAAAGAGAGAATATTATAAGAACTCTAGACTACACTCCAGCTACAGCTAATTCTATTACTACACCTGAGGCTTTACGCAAAGAATTAGCTTCAATTCACTTAAGAGGTTTCTCTTATGACAATGGTGAAGGTGGTCTTGAGATCCGCTGTGTAGCAGTGCCTGTGTTTGATCAGGACAGTCATTTAATTGGAGCCATTTCAATTGTAGGTACCATCAACAAATTTACCACGGACAAGTTATCTGCAATAATTGAAAAAGCTAAGAAAACAGCTTTACAGATAACTTCAGGTTTGATGATGTAGAAAAACCTTTATAAACTCTCTATTCACTAGCATTAAATGGCACTAATCAAAATTCTCAAAATTTTTATCATGTATAATTAAAGCAGAACCGATGAATTGAGAACAAGACAATGACAACAAAACAATTCTTACCATTACCATATGGAAAAGATGTCTATAGTGAGCTAAAAGGTAACGGATGCTACTTTGTAGATAAGACGCCTTATCTTAAAGAGCTTATTGATAAAGATAAGTCAAATGTAATGTTATTTACTAGACCAAGACGTTTTGGTAAGACTCTGTTTATGTCCATAGTTGAGTATTTTTTTGAAAATAAACTCGGCAAATCCTGGAGACACCATACTTCAGCAAAAGTTGTTTAAAGATACCAAGATATTAGAAGACAGAGAGTTCTGTGAAAAATACATGGGACAGCATCCAGTTATCAGTCTTACCTTAAAAGGTGTTCAAGGAAAGACCTTTAAAGCAGCTTACTATAAATTAGCAGAACTTATTGTAGCAAAAGCTAATGAATACAGTTTCTTAAAAGACAGTCAAAACTTAAACGATAAAGAAAAAGCTAAGTTTGATTTGCTATGTGATGAGATGTATCTAAAAAGAGCAGATGAAGAAGCGCAATCATATGCAACTTCATCCATCATAAATCTTGCAACAATGCTGTATAAGCATTTTAAAAAGCAGGTCTATGTCTTAATTGACGAGTATGATGTGCCATTAGCTAAAGCGCAGGAAAAAGGCTACCATGATGAGATGGTAACTTTAATCTCATCTTTGTTTGATTTCTTTAAAACCATTCCCCAAGATCCTGAGACTGGCGAACAATATGTAAGTAAAGTCATAATGACAGGCTGTCTGAAGGTTGCAAAAAACAGCATCTTTACAGGAGTAAATAACCTCTATGTGAATACTGTTACAAGTCAGTTAAAGCAATATACAGGTATGATTGGATTTACCAAAGAAGATACCTATAAGTTCTTAAAAGACTACGAGTTAGATGACTTTGCTCAAAAGGTAAAAGATAACTATGACGGATACAAGTTCTATGACAAAGAGATGTTCTGTCCATGGGATGTGGTAAATTTCATTAAAGACAACTTTGATTTTAAACAGCAGGGGCTGTTGTCAAAAGTAAAAGCAAATAATTACTGGGCAACATCAACCTCAAGTCATGCTGTATATGAATACTTAGGATATTTAACTGATACTGATACCCAAAAGATGCAGGACTTAGTTGATGGCAAGTCAATTAGCTTTAAATTAAATGACTCCATGAACTATGACTGTTTATCTAAACATATACCAAATGATTTCTGGTCATTACTGTTGCATACAGGTTACTTAACTGTAGATTGGGATAAGACTGATACCTTAAATTCTGAAGACAGTAGCGCAGATGATGTTGCAGTAAAACTGCCAAACTTAGAGATTAAAGATTGTTTTAGAGAAAATATTCAAAAAAGATTCAGTGACGTCTTTGTAAATCTGAAGTTGCCTGGTAAGTTTATAAAGGCTTTAGTTAAAGGACAGCAAGAAGATATTAGCAATATCCTATTTGATATGTTACAAAAATACGTATCAATTAGAGATACAGCTACTAAAGCTCCTTACGAGAACTTCTATCATGGCTTTATCAACGGCATCTTTACAAGCTGTGAAGGCATCATTTCTGAATATCATTCTAACTATGAGTCTGGTAGTGGATATCCTGATATTACCTTTAAAGCAGAACGTAATACTAAAGCTGTAATCATTGAGATTAAAGCTACCTCAAAGTCAGAAGATGTGGATGAGTTAGCCGCAAAAGCTTTAAGTCAGATTGAAGAGAAGAACTACGCACTGCCATTTTTAAAGCAATCAAAGATTACTGATATCTATGCTTATGGTATAGCTTTCTGTAAGAAAGATTGTTCTTTAGTAGTAAAAAATCTTAAGACAAAACCTTAATGGTTTATTTTGAAAAGTGGCAGCCCCAGTAGGAATCGAACCTGCAACTAGCCCTTAGGAGGGGCTTGTTATATCCATTTAACTATGGGGCCAAAACCAACGGTATTATATCAATATATTGACCTGATACAATACCGTTTTTTCTATTGTAAAGTTACTACATCGTTGACGTTTACATTCAAAGTATTGTTCTGTAAATCAACAGGATGTAATTTAGCTGCATGTGGGTAAACAGATACTACTTTATAGACACTGTTACTTTTCTCATAAGCACTGTAATTATCGCCATTAGGTCCTGACATAGAAGCTGCCTGAACTAAGGTGAACTTCATATTAGGGCTGATGCCGTTCTCTCTACCAACATTGATTACTACATCATCCCCATCAAGATCGATGATCTTGGCATTAGCAGGTTTACATTGAAGTTCTGCAACTAGATCTTTGGAGACCTCTGCCGCTAGACCGTAAACTCTCTGACCGTATTCTGAGCTCTTAAATCTGTCAGATCTTAAATCGATGTACTCACTTTGTTTAAATGGCCAATCAGCTTCAGCAGTGTAATTTCTGTGGAAGATGATTTGCTCATTGATTGCATCATAGACATCAATATCAAAGTTAATAGTTCTTGTAGGAACGTACATCAGCTTGGTTAGTACATTGTTACCAACCTCAGAGGTACTTACTGAATTTATAGTGCCTAGAATAATGTACTGACTGCCATAACGATCTGCTAAACTAGAAAGGTTGGATACCTGGAAGTCATTTGACATATTAGGTGAATTTGAAGTGTTCAGATTAGCTCTTACCAGAGGCCTGGTTACAAAGGATGAGGTGTTATAAAGATTCTCCATAACAAGTTTATCTAGCTCTTTACTGATACCTTCAATTCCAATACTGCCCTGATAGGCCTGAGAGTCAGCAAATCTGAATGACACTGGCAGTACAGCTTTATGTACAGCAGCCCCTGAGCATCTTGCTTTGGCAAATCTTTCATCAATAAATGCTTTGATGGTAACAGTTACCTTACTAAAGGTTGTCTGTTCTGACATCACTACCAGCTTTTTGATTGGTGATCTGCTCATAATATTGACGTTATCGCTTTGTAAAACACCGTTTTTATAGTTTTGCTCGATTTTAACGTCAGCTCCGGCCTGTAACATGACATTACGGATAGCATCATTTACAGCATCGTTTCTGTCTGAGCCGGTGCCATTTGCTGTATACCAGGTAGCAAAGGCAGTAGAACTCATTACAGAAAACACTAAACAGCATAAAATTTGAATTAATAATCTTATTTTCATAAATCACCTTTGTGATTGAATTTTGTCACATGGCATTGAATTTGCATTATTCACACCAAGATTGACAAAAACGTTAAAAATTTAGCGTTTTATAATTCACGGTTTATTGATTATACAAATAAAAGAAGGTCAGGATGGAGAGAAAATTACTTAAAATGCTAAGCATTGCAGTTTGCCTAGTAATCGCAGGCTGTTCGGCAAATCCTGCCCAAGGTGGCAAGACACAACAGTCTAGTGTTGTACCTACAAAGAGCAGTGTCTATGACCAAAAAGGCATGGAAATCAGCAAGATCGTATCTAATATGTCTGATATCTTGTATCAGACTATGATGAATGATCTGTCAAAAGATGAGTCATCTAAAACCACTGTAACTGACAGCGATGGTAAGACTGTAACTTATTCATCTTTACCAAAGGTAGCTGTAACCTCATTTGTAGATACAGATACTTATGAAAATGCAGGCTATTTAGGTCGTGCCATGGCAGAGATGTTTGTCCATGAATTAGACAGACGAGGTATCAGCGTTTTTGAATATAAGCTTACAGGCGCTATTTCAATTACTAAAGACGGTGAGTTTGTCTTTTCAAGAGATTGGAAGAAAGTTGCCCGTCAGGCCATGGTAAGACATATCTTTGCAGGTACTTTAACTAGAAATGATTCAGGAATCGTTGTAGTTGGTCGTGTCATAAATATGTCAACCCAGACAGTTGTAGGTTCTGCTACAGGCTTTATTCCTTATGAGAGATTACCTTACTGCTATAGAACCGGTAAGAAAGATTGTTCTATAAATGGTGTTACCTCATATTTATATGAGCCAGGTACTATCACTGGTAACGGTAATGTAACTGATACAGTAGTTAAAAGAACTGTAACTAAGACCTCTGTTAGAGCTTCTGCATCAACTACAGATACTCCTGTCTATGCTATGACCGATAAAGAACGTCGTAAAAGACAAGAGCAGCAGTTTAAAGATAACTATTACAGAACAGACTCTGATGAGTTCAATGCTAAATATTACGTAAAAGGAGCTAAGGTACCTGCAACTTCATCAGGTAACTATGAGCACTATATGTATAACAAAGAGCATTCTTTCTTAGGATTTGGCAATAGAGGAAAGTCTACAGTTATATATCCTGCTGATACTTACATGTATCAGGAAAAGTTGGTACGAGATGTGCATGACCAAAGTCAGTACTCACGTACTAATGATTAGGAGGATCTATGAGACTTAGAAGATTGATTACAACTTTTGCAGTAGCAATGCTACTGCCAATGGCTTTGTGCTCATGTTCCTCTGTATCTTTTGTAAAGAATTTAACCATGACAGATGATGGTGTACACAAGCCATCAGAGTATCCAGTCTTAAGAGCAACCGGTTATGCGTCAATTTCTCGTCAGCTGGGTGCAACAGATGCCATCAAGCAGATTAAAGCAATGAGAGCATCAAAGATTGAAGCTTATAGAGAATTATCTGAACAGGTTAATGGCATTTATATCAGAGCCACCGATACTTTAAATTCAAGCAATATTGAAACCTCAAATTCTGTAAAGTCAGAAGTTGATGGATTTGTTCATGGCGCACGAGTCATAAGACAGTACGCAGTAGGGGATACCTACGCAACCGAACTTGAGCTTGATACAAGGGTAATCTACGATCTTTATCAGATGCGTGGTGCGATGTAGGAGAGAATTATGAACACCTCACGATTTGTTTTTAATAAAACTACTCCACAAAACACAGTACGTCCTTTAAAAGACTATCTGGATGGACAAAAAGAGATTTTAGAAAAGCTTGAAAAGGTAATTCAGGCTGAGTATGAATCTCTAAAAGATAGACATCTTGAGAATTTGAAACCTTTATCAGAGATGAAATCTGATCTGATGTTAAAGTTACAGTCAAACGATCAGAGGATCAAACTTCATCCTGAGGTAGCAAAGCTACATACTGAATTTTTACCAGAGGTTACCATCATTAAGAACATGATGAAAAAGTGTCAGTTCAGAAATGAAATTAACGGTAAGCTCATCACTATGTGTATGCAGTCAGCTAATAAGCTGCAGGCAGTTCTACTAGGTGTACGTGACGTGGTAACTCGCAACATGACCTATACAGCAAAAGGTTATGCTACTGCACGTGGTCCTTCACGTTTGTCTGTAGACGCTTAATTCTATTCTCAATAGCACTTTTGTTTTTCTAAAACCTTCTGCAAAACATAAAAGTGCTATTTTTATTTCCCTTTAAAATCAATAAATTCACATCAAAATTTTCTATAAATTTCACTTTTTATCAGTAATTTTTAAAGTTGTAAAAATTGTCTTTGTACAATCTGTTCGCAATTTGAGCGCGCATAAACTTTAAAAAACAGATCCTAAAGCTTCGCTTAATTGCAGTTGTTAAGAACAAGCTCTTATGACTTTGTTCTTATAAAGAATAATTAAGACTTAAAAAGTGAATTATGGATATCAACAAAGTTTATTTAACAGGAACCGTAAGTGCTGTTTCCTATAGATCTCAAAGAAACTCCTTCAAGTTGAAGTTTAGCCTAAAAACTGAAGGCAAAAATTCAGTATCTCAAGATGATGTCAACTCTAAAAACGAAGCTAAGACCTCGCCTAATTCATCTTTATATACTGATTACCACGAAGTGTATATGTTCAATCAAAAGAATGAGACTGAGCTTAAGAGACTTTATCAAATTGTCAGATGTGGAAACAGAGTTTCTGTATTAGGTCAATTACGCAATTTTAGGATTACAGATTCTCTAGGAAAAGTAGCTCTAACCAGTAAAGTTTTAGCTAGAGAAATCAAATTAGGCTCATAAAGATAATTTAAATGCATAACTAGGAAAAGCAAATTATGTTTAATGTAAATTTAAAGAAGGTATTCAACTCCGATAAGATCGTGATTGAAGAGTGCGAGTTAGAACCAAGCAATCTTATTGATCATATTCCTAACTTAGATAAGAACTATGTTTTTGAGCTTAATGTTCTAAATGAAGTTCTACTCTACCTTATCTATCCTTTTAAAGACTGTCTGTATATTAGTGGTCCGTCAGGTTGCGGTAAGACAACCTTGATCTTGCAAATTGCAGCTCGTCTTAACTGGGGCGTAGAGCAGATCACTTTATCTAATAAGTGTGAGTCATTAGATCTTATAGGGCATACCACTTTAAAAAGAGGAGAATTGGTCTATGAATACGGTCCGTTAACTAGAGCGATGCTCTATGGAGAGATCTTAATCTTAAATGAAATCGATCTGATGTCACCTGGTGACTTATCAGTATTAAACGATGTTCTAGAAGGTAAGCCTCTTACAATCCTTGCTAATAATGGCGAGGTAATCAAACCGCATCCTCAATTTAGAGTAATTGCAACAGCTAATACCAAAGGTTTTGGTGATATGACAGGCTTCTACAATGGCGCACGATTATTAAATCAGGCTTTCTTAGATAGATGGCGCTTTATTGAAATGGGGTATCCAAAGCCAATCGTAGAACTTGAGATGTTAAGGAATAGTTTTCCTGATCTTGGGCTTGAGATGAGCAAAAAGCTGTTACATTTTGCTCATGATTTAAGAAATGTTGTTGAGCAGGGAATTGAGAATGGGGTAAGGCAGATCTCTGCTCCTTTTTCTACAAGAACGCTATTAAAAATTGCTGCTTTGTTGTCTGTTGAAACTCCATATACAGTCCACAAGATCATCAAGATGTGTTTTGCGCTAAGACTACCTGATGTAGAACATGAGTATGTAATGCGTCTTTGTAACGACATCTTTGGCCATGAAAAGCAAATCTTAAAAGTTACTCAGAAAAGTGATTTAGGAAATGATCTTGAGGTGAGTGAGAACAATGAAAATCTCTGTACAGAGTCTGATTCTGACTCAAAAGAAGTCAAGGTAGAAAAGAAATCAAGACGACGAAGTAAAAACTCTACAGATAAAGAAGAGAGTGTAGCTTAAGTAGTTAAAAGGTAGAAAAGCTCTGCAGGTACTGTAGAGCATTTATTGGTGTTTGGTCAATTGTCTTAGAGTCATAGGTATAAGTATGTTTTACGGATTAAGTAAATGAAAAAGTCGTTAGAACCTGGTCTTTTTCTGATAAAAAAGGAAAATTTGCGTTTAAAGGAAGAAAACTCTAAACTCAAAGCAAGAGTGGAAAATATCGAAAATAAGCTAAGAGAAGCAAAGCTTTTTGAGCTTTTGTTTCCTGTTGTCGTTGCGTCAATGTTGACTGTTTGGGGATATGCTTTTTTATTTTTCTTTGATGAGTTTGTATTTGAGGAAAGTAGAAATGCAATTTCCGATTTTCATTTTGCGAGCAATGAAGTGTCTCTTTATATAAAAAAACTAGAGTTTGCTATTATAGTAACGCCTGTCGTTATTTTAGTTTTTTTCTCTTACTGCATCTTTAGAAAGAGGAGTAGCTATTAATGATATTTGCTACAGTTTTATTTATTTTTGTAATGCTATACGGTTTTGGAATTATCTCTTTGATGATTTATGAGTTTTGTAAGAATAATAAATCATAATAATGAAATCTCCTTAAGGAGACAAAAGATACGTCCTTTTTTCTTCTTAACTATAAAGTCCGATCTTATACAATCGGACTATATTAGGTCAAAAGCTAGATTTGCTTTGAATTCTGTTGATTCTAAAAAAATGAACCAAAGTTAGTTTTTATCTTCTGAAAATATGTGTACATATGGGAATCGAATTTACTATTTTTTTTCTAGTTCTTTGAACAAATCTCCATCTTTTAGTTGTGCCTCATGATGTTTCTCTAGTTCTTCAATTGTTTTCTAAAGTTAAATAATGCTTAGAAATGGAACTTAAAATGGTAGATTTGATCTTGTAAAAATAGCAATAGATAATTAGTGCCATGAGAGGTAGTTATGCAACGAAAATTGATAGTAGCTCACTTATGTGCAGTGATTGTAATTCTGTTTTGGGGAATGACCTTTGTGAGCTCAAAAGTTCTATTAAGAGATTTTTCTCCTATTGAAATACTATTCAATCGTTTTGTCATTGCTACTTTAACTTTACTTCTCTTAGCTCCAAAAGCATTGAAATTCATTTCCTTAAGAGTTGAGCTGTACTCGGCTTTTTGTGGTTTTTATGGTGTAACCATATATTTCGTTTTTGAAAATAATGCATTAATAATGTCTAATGCATCAAATGTAAGTTTGATTGTATCAACTGCTCCTCTATTTGTAGCTCTTTTAAACAGATTCATAGACAAGAGCGCGAACTTAGGTAAGTACTTCTTTTTAGGTTTCTTTATAGCAATGTCAGGTATTGCCTGTTTGAGTTTTTCATCATTGAGTTTGCAATTAAATCCTGAAGGTGATCTGATGGCTTTAGGTTGTGCCATCGTGTGGGGACTGTATAGTGTCTATGTAGTCAAGCTACACAGACTTGGTATTAGTACCATGGTGATGACGATTAAGTCTTTCTTCTATGCTGTTTTATGTACAGTACCATGCATGGCCTTTTATGGATATGACTTTAAGTTAGACTGTTTATTAAAGCCAATCAACATCGTAAATTATCTGTTCTTAGCAGTATTTGCCTCATCATTAAGTTTTCTTATTTGGAATAAAGCTATCTCATATCTAGGTTCTGTTAAAACTAATGTCTATCTGTATGCCACTCCAGTGGTAACTGCGATAGGAGCTGTGATCTGTATTGATGAAAAGCTTACTGTTTACCTTTTGTTAGGTATGGTTTTATCTATTGCAGGTTTGGTGATTTCGCAAAAGAACTAGGCAAAGATTTAAAGGAATTTTTGAAAAGGTATATAGACAAAAAGGCCTCAAATTGCTTTGAGACCTTTTCAATACTGTTCTCCTGCAAACAGTATTTAAATCTATCCAAAGATTGAGCTTAACTCATCTTCAGAATCAATTAGCTTATTAGCTACTGATTCATAATTAATCTTGTATGAACCGTCAGAAATTGCAGCTTTTAGTTTCTCAACTTTGGCTTCATCAATGCCAGATGCGTTTCTTGCAGCATCAGTTGCTTTTGCTAAGGTTTTGGCAGAATCAGTTAAGACAACATCATCAGACTGAACTGCTACCTTTTTCTGAGCTACAGCGCTTTTAGCTGTGCTTGTTGCTACATTCTTGGCAGTAGCAACTGATTCTTTTATGCCGTTATAAGAACGGTCTGATAATACATCGATTGCCATAATACTACCCTCAATAAAACTTTTCTCTTCTAGTTTAAATTTATTTATGCTTTACGCATTAATTATTCCTGTTAATTTCTTAACGTCATTGCTTAAATTTTCTTGAGCAAATTTTTATAAAATTTTTGAAAAAAAACTAGAAATTAATCATTCGAGAAATTTTAACTGTTTTTGCTCGAAGCTACAAACATTATTAGAGTAAAACTCAATTTTGTTTGTACAGTGTTTTCTTGAGTTAATTATCGGTAAAAATGAGATTTCTTTAGCCTTTTTTCAAGAAACATTAAAGCCAAAACTTAGCAATCAGTTAAAAGATCACTTTAACAGTATTAGGACCGGTAACTACCGCTTGAATTACTTTTTTAGTCTTTACATTTTTTACTTGAATAAGATCATTTACCTTGCCTTCTTCAAGAGCCTGACCTTGAGTCTTAATCTCAAGATTATTTGTTGAAGCTACAATAGTTACAATGTCACCTTTGGCAATTACACAAAAGTCGCTTACTTTAATCTGTTCGCCAGCACGAATATCGCGTCTTGCTTTGCTACCTAAAATCATGGATTTGTCTGTGATTACAGCTGAGGTGTTGGTGCTTTCATTTACAAAAGAATCCTCTAAAAGATCAGCTGTAATGGTAGTGCCTTTAGGAATGTTAGCAGATGCAATTGTAGTAGCTCTTGCAACATTTACTGTTACAGGTACATTTACAGTGTATGGATTATTCTTTCTTGTGCACTTTATTCTGACGACATTGCTCTTTTTAATCTCACCGCCTACTAATTCAGCTGTGAGGAAGCCTGAGCACTTACCTCCATAATCTCGATTAGGATCGATCTTACTAGCCTTAACCAGATATTTTTTGTCAGTACGATTGTTATCAAATTGGGCTAACATATATTGCTTTGCGACGTTTGATAAAAAATCAGCCTCTTCAACAGAAGCTTGGCAAATATTAATGCAGAATACATTAAAGAAAATGGCCAAAACAGTCGATACAATTTTTAGCAAGTTTTTCAAAAATTTCCACCTTTGTGAGTTGAAAAACAACAAGACTAAACTACACTTTAACGATAATATCACAAATGTTGATTTTAGATTTCATGGAAAATCAAATGACATTTGAATAATGTGAGTTGAAAATTCATGAAAACGTTTTAGACTTTAGGATTTTATAAAGTTTTAAGTGATGATAGTATGTAGAAAGTAGCTATTAATCATATCTATCTATCAGATTTGATAAAGAGGGTGTGACTTGATCCGCAATTTCTTTATTTTCTGTTAGTTATAGTCTAAATTGCTAATTATTCTATAAAATATCATCAACAAATTTATTAATAATAAAAAGCAAGGTGAACAACATGATTGGTGTAATGGATTCCGTCAATGAATTGACCGAGGTAGTGGGACAGAACCGTATGGAGCTTCTGCTCTTTAAGCTCTCAGGTCTACGCCAGCGTTATGGTATTAATGTTTTTAAGGTTAGAGAAGTCCTGCCTTGCCCAAGACTTACTGTGATGCCTAAATTACAGAAGTATGTAATTGGTGTAGCACATATTCGTGGACAAACAATTTCTGTAATTGATCTTGCTTATGCAATTGGTGGCCGTCCATCAAGAGATATCGATAAGTGTTTCATCATAATTGCTGAATATAACCGTTCAACTCATGCTTTCTTAGTTTCAAGTGTAGAAAGAATTTTGAATATGAACTGGGATAAGATCATGCCTCCACCAAAGGGAGCTGGTGACAGCAATTATATGACCGCTGTAACTGAAATTGACGGTGAGCTAGTTGAAATTCTTGATGTTGAGAAGATCCTAGAAGAAATTTCACCAAGCAAGCTTGAGAAGCAGGATCTTGATGAAGTATATGATGAGGAGTTTTCAAAACTTATTCAGCAGCATAAGCCAAAGGTTTTGATTGCTGATGACTCAAGAGTTGCTCTAAATCAGGTAACAGCTGCAATGGAGAAGCTAAATCTTGAGGTAATTAAGGCTCATGATGGTCGTGAAGCTTACAATATCTTAAGAGAAATGGCTGCTAAAGGACCTATCAATCAGCAGGTTGCATTGGTTATTTCCGATGTTGAAATGCCTGAGATGGATGGTTATACCTTATGTGCATCAATCAGAAAGGATCCTTCATTAAAGCCTGCTTATGTGATCTTACATACCTCTCTGTCAGGTGTATTTAACTTAGGCATGGTAAGTAAAGCTGGTGCTAATGACTTTATTCCTAAGTTCAACCCATTAGAGCTAGCTAAAGCTGTAAAGAAGGGCATAATTCTTACCAATGCAGGTAAGTCAGGTGCTGACCTTGTAATGGGTAAAGACGTAAAAGAAAAACAGTAACTCTAACTTTAATTGAAACAATGGTTCTATAGTTCTCATAGAACCAAAACTTGTAGCAATTTGTTTGCTACAAGTGTTTCTTTGTGACATAAACAAAGAAAAAATGAATAATAATAAATAAATGGATTGGAGTAAACATTTTCCAATCTGTTTGTATGTGTATTGAGCCCTGTATTTATAGGCATTGGACATATGGCACTATTCAGTTCAGATAACAATGACAAGAAGTTATCTCAAGGTTCTCAAGTTAAGAGCAGTTCGCTTTTATCATCAAAAAATGCTGATGGTTCTGCTTCAAATAGAGTTATATCAACTGTAAAAACTTTAAATCCAAGGAGTTCATCTCCTTTTGCAACTAGCTCTACAGCTAAAAGTTCTAGTTTTACGTCAACTACAACTAGACCTACAGGCGTCAGCACTCAGACAACCTTAAGTAGCACTCGTCCTTTAGGTTCAACTTTGGATTCGACAGCTCAAAGTTCAGTTGCAAGAGCTCAGTCAAGTTCTACCTTAAATAGATCAACTTTAGGTAACAGTACTTTACGTCCTTCAGCTTCTGCTACAAGTACTGCTACACCCTCATCATTTGGTTCAACTGCTCCTAGAAGTTTTTTTGATACAAGTTCATCTTTAGCATCAAGACCTAGTGCATCATCAAGCTTGTCCTCAACTACAAGACCTGCAAATAGTCTGTTTTCAAGAACGACAACTGTTGCCACAACTGCAAGACCATCAGCTTTTACAAGCTCTCGTAGTACTCAGACAGGCTCAAGCTTTACACCAAGAGCTACAACTTCAGCTCTTAACTCTACTGTTGCTGGAACAAGTTCTTTAAGGACTGCTACACCTAGTTCAGTCTTTAGTTCAAGAACAACTTCAAGTTCTTTTGGCTCAGCTAATGCAAGGTTGAATAGTACAAGTTCAAATACATCTGGTTCAACCCCATTCTCAGCTAGTACTCAAGAATTTACTCGTAAGATTGAACAGGCTAAAGCTGCTTTATCTACAGTACCAAAGGTAAGGCCAATTAGCATTAACCGCGATGGTAAAACTTCATTAGTAACTGAAAAACAGGAAGTAACAGATGTTCAGTATCGTCGCTTTGCAGCCTTTGTAGAGGAAAAGTGCGGTATCGTTTTAGGAGATGGTAAACAGTATTTAGTAAATTCTCGTTTGTCTTCTTTATTGAGCAAATTCCGTGTTCAAACAGTTGATGATCTTATCAATCTAGCTATGGAAGAAAAACCTAATAACAAAGCTCAAGAAGAGGTTATTGATGCAATGACTACTAATGAGACTTTGTGGTTTAGAGATACCTATCCATATAAAGCGTTAGAGACAATCATTCTGCCAGAGCTTGCTAAAAAGGCTAAATATCCTGTCAGAATTTGGTCTGCAGCTTGTTCATCCGGTCAGGAGCCATACTCAATCGGTATGATTATCCAAGAACAGATGTCAAAGATGTTACATATCGATCCTAAGCAGACACAGATTATCGGAACTGATCTTTCTCCTGAAATGCTCTCTATCTGCCGTAGGGGCCAGTATGATGTGCATGCACTGTCTCGTGGTCTGTCTCCTGAGAGGAAGGAAAAGTTCTTCAGACCTACACACAATCCTAATATGATGGCGATTGACTCAAGAGTAAAATCGATGGTTGAGTTCAGACCAATGAACCTGTTAGGTTCATATGCACTGATGGGCCGTTTTGATGTGATCTTCTGCCGCAATGTTCTGATTTACTTCTCTAATGATGTAAAGGCCGACATTTTAAGAAAGCTGACAATGTGTCTGAATCCAGGCGGATACTTAATTCTGGGATCAACTGAGACCCTGGTAGGTGTTGCAGACAAATATGAAATGATGCGTTGCAACCCGGGTATCATTTATCACTTAAAGCCACAGAAATACGCCTTCTAGCGTAAGTTCTTCAGTGAAATCAGATTTCTCTTCTCTAATTTAAAGCTGAATGTTCCAAAAGACGTTCAGCTTTATGTCAAAAAAACATCACTAATTTAAAATAATACTGTAACTGCCTGTAAAATAACGAAAAATCTATATTGGCACAGTAGTTGCTTATGACTCCTGTATAAAGAAAACATTTGTTTGTCGTGATTTAGGAGCTGAAGATGTCATTAGGTTTTGATAAGGTTTTTGGTGTTCATCAGTACACCATGGGAATTCGAAACCAGAGAGCTGAAGTTTTGGCAGGCAATCTTGCAAATGCTGATACTCCGGGTTATAAAGCTCGTGATCTGGACTTTGATATTGCTTTTAAGCAGGCAGCTCATGTACAGATGCAGCAGCCTTCAGAAATGATAAAGACGAACGATAAGCATATGGATGAATCATCAATTTCAGATGAACCTGAACTTACTTTAAAATACCGTCTTCCATATCAGGCCGATACCGGTAACGGAAATACAGTTGAGGTAAGCTCTGAACGTATGAAATACATGAACAATACCATGGAATACCAGGCTACACTTACCTTTTTAAACGGACGAATTGCCAAGCTTAAAAACGCTTTGCGCACTGGTAACTAGCAGGAGAATAAAAAATGGGTCTATTCAGAATATTAGATATTGCAGGTACTGCAATGAATGCTCAGTCAGTTCGTTTAAATGCTACTGCATCAAACCTAGCCAATGCCGAATCAGTAAGTTCATCAGTTGAAAACACCTATAAGGCAAGAAGACCTTTATTCTCAGCAGCGATGGATGAAGCTTACATGGCCGAGAACACACAGGGTGGTGTAACCGATCCTGTAACTGGAGAACCTTATGGTGTCGGTGTTTCCTTAAAAGGTGTGGTCGAGTCTGATGCGCCAACCATAAAAGAATACAATCCCAATCATCCTTTAGCAGACGAGAATGGCTATATTTACAGACCAAATGTAAATCCTGTGGAAGAAATGGCTGATATGATCAGCGCTAACCGTTCTTACCAGACTGCAGTACAGGTAGCTGCAAATGCTAAAAAAATGATGACAGCAACCTTACAGTTAGGTTCAAATTCTAATCTGTAGTCATTTTCTGTTTTACTGAAATTCCAGCAGGGCTCAGGATATAATCATCCTTGAGCCATATTTTTTTGCATTAAAATAGCTTGGATATACAACTTAGAAAAAAGGTACAGTCCTAAAAACTGTGGGATCTTTGTTCAGTCATCTTCCAAAGATCTCCACCTTTGTCTTGAGTCATCAAACAGTTTAAGAAAGAAATACTCATCATCAGGTTGACCATAACTCTTCCTTCTGATGGTCTTGATCTTCTGGTTAGACACCTTCAATCTTTCAGTAAGATAACGGATTTTTTTCTAATCCCACACTTTTCTGTATTGACCCAGAAAAAATTCAGCACAGCTCAACGGCAGGATTGCCATGAATAGTTCCATAAATTTCACAGAGAAAGAACAGAATTCATTTCTTCTGTTAGCTGATAACAGCATTTATGAGTAAAACTCATTCTGTCTTATGAGAAGAGAGCAAAGAAAAGCAGTCCCTACAGAGTGATGTTTACATTGCAGTTTTAATCTGCTGTCTGAAAATAAAAAAGCCTCCAGATGTAAATCTGGAGGCATTGACAAAATATAGTCGGATCCTTACTTAAATTCCTTCAAGTTTGAATACAGCCAACTTTTCTAACAGATCCTTTGCAGCTGCTCTTAGCTGTTCGATCTCATCGTTAGAATCCTGAGAGCTGTTGGCACTCTGTCGGGTTAATGTGCTTACACCTTGCATATTGTTTGAAATTTCGGATGTTGCAGTTGTCTGCTGTTGAGCTGCTGTTGCAATCTGGCCTATCTGGCTGTTTACATTGTCAACATGGCTGTTAATGTCATTGAGGATGTCTGTAACACCGGATGCACGCTCTGCAAGGTCCTTCATTTCACCTAAGGTGTTGGTCATAGACTCATTGGCGCTGTTTGCGTCAGACTGGATCTGAGATACCATCTTGGTGATTTCCTGTGTTGATGATGAAGAGCGTGATGCAAGAGCACGAACCTCATCTGCAACAACCGCGAATCCCTTTCCGGCTTCACCTGCACGGGCAGCCTCAATTGCAGCGTTTAATGCCAGCAGGTTGGTCTGTGAAGCAATATCCTCAATAGTCTGAACGATAGTTCCAATCTTGTTGGTCTGATCAACCAAAGTTGAGATTAACTGGGCATCCTTCTTGGTCTTTTCTGCCTGATTTCTGATAGCATCAATAACACCTTCAACTTCAGTTACACCATGCTCGGTGATGTTCTGGGTGTCATTTGCGTTGGCAGCGGCATTCTCACAGTTCTTGGCAATATCAGAGGTGGTTGATACCATCTCGTCAGATGCTGCTGATACTGTTACAGAACGGCTTTCAGCATCTGCAATAGCTTCTGCCACAGATGAAATCTTTGAATGAATGCCTGAAAGTCTTTCATCAAAAGCGCGGTATGACTTTACAACACTTGCAAGAGATTCTCCCAACTTCAGTCTCATCTGACAGGCTGAATTAAAGACCTTACCGAATTCATCCTCAAGGGTATTGTTAATTCTGAAGTTGAAATCACCTTTTTCCATGCGGCCGATGTAGCTGACAAGCAGGGTGAAGTTTTTGTGGATATATCCTGAAATTCCTCTGGAAATTAAAAAGGCAATGATAACAGAAATGACTACCAGAATAATTGATGTGTACATAGGCCACTTTGAGGTGTTGGCTCTTGTAAGTTCGGTTGAAAGAGTTACCTGTTCATCAATTAACTTCTGATACAGCTCAAGACATCTGTTAGTGATTGGCAGTACCTCGTAGATATACACATCAAGAGCCTCTGTGAGCTTGTTTGCAGCCACCAGGGGAACGACTTTCTGTTTGTAGTCTGCAACAAGTACATTTGCCTGTTTTTTAACAGTCAGGATATTGTTCTTATAAGGTTCTGATGAAGGAAGATCACCGATGATGTTCTCATTCATTACTGAAGAGACCTTGGCAATTTCCTCAATCTTGCCGACAGAATCAGCAATAAAAGCCTCATTGTGATCGTGAGTCGCTTTTCCGTTCAAGTAACTTACGATGACATCGTTTGCCTTGTCCAGAGCTCTCTGTGTATTCATTACGCGGCTGTAGGATTTTCCAAGAATTCTCTCAACGTTGTAGGAGGCATCAATATTTTTAGAGGTATTTATTACAGCAAATCCTGAAGTTACGATGATCAGGATATTTAAAAAACCAAAACCCAGCATCAGCTTCATTCTGAGGCTTAAATTTCTAAGCAAGTCCATACTTTTCCCCATTTATTATTATTTAAATTAAAACAGTTTGAGCGGAAAAACCCAAAGTGTTCATTATTCAGGTAAACTAAGTTTATCTCTGTCGTTTACGTATACTGATACTATTTTATACGGCATTAGGAGAGATATCTTTAAATAGATTTTTTTTTGCGAAGACACTCACAGCAAAAAAGAAAAAATTTTTTATTATAAAGACAGTTATCACAGTTTTTATAAACTGTAGAACCCTCTGTATTTTCAAGAACTTTTAACTGGTTATGTAGATTTTTTTATACAGTTCAAACAGCTTTATACAAAATTAAAAAACTGAATATTATTAAGACAGATAAAAAAATTTGCAGAAAAAAGTAAAATGAGATTTATATGCCCATTTGTACAACGAGTTATATTGTGCAGGATAATTTTGATCCTGTACTGAAGTGTCTTTACTGCGACAGGTGGCCATTACTGTATTGGCGTTCTAAAATCACAATTCTTTTATAAAAAATAATATGTTGCCATTGTAAACTGTTAAGTTAGGCCACATATAAAATATGTGAAATGAAATTTTAAAATAAAGTCTGGCTGTTCATAATAGCTTGCCTGTTTTGAAGATTTTTTGAATTGGCTGTAAAAAAGTAGGTTTGTATGCAGAAGATCTTGCTGTCTCTTGTTGTTTTTTTTGTTCTGGAACTTGCTGTTATTATTGAAGTTGGATCCTCTATAGGAGCAGTAAATACCATCCTTGTAATGTTTTTAATGATGGTTCTGGGCGTGTTCCTGATAAAGTTGCGCTTCCGTCAGGCTATGGATGGACTCAGAAACGGTACTGTGGATACGAGTGTGTTTTTCCTGCCACTTGCAGGTTTCCTGTTTCTTTTCCCAGGCTTTATCTCAGATCTCTTAGGGCTTTTGCTACTCATTCCCCGAATTCAGACAGGATGTGTGAGGTACTATAATAAAAACCGCGATGACAGTGAGTTTTTTACTTTTGCAAGAAAAGAGTCTGATTCGTTTTTTCATAAGGGCAGTACCATCGACGGCACTGCAGAACATGTTGACAGCTCTGATGAGAACAGGAGCATAAAATAACTTAAGAACTGAAAAAAGGAAGGCTCTGCCTTCCTTTTTATCAGTTTCTTGAAGTCTTATAGAAGTACTGAACCTTCTGGTAACTCATACCGGATCTTTTGGCAATTTCTGAAATATTGCCGTGATACTCTTCGTAAAGTCTTTTCATGAAATAGTTCTTGCGCTCATTGAGCCAGTTTTCAATATTTGAAGGAATTTCCCTGTTTTCAACTTTCTCTTCAAATACCTGAGGCTCTCCGGCATCTGAAAGCTGAGCTGTCAGATCATCTGCTGTAATGGCATTTCTCTTTTCAAAGTTCGCATTGAGAGCGCTTAGCATCAGTACATGGTGTAGCTGTCGCACATTGCTGTGCCACTCATAGTTTTTTATAAAGCGTAAAGCATTCCCGTCAAGACAGAGATCATTTAACTGACTGTCCCCATTCTGTTTTATCTTTACAAGAATATTTCCCTGGATATCTTTAAATCTGTCAGGTTCTTTCTCAATGATTTCGGATAACTGCGGTAATCCTAACTGACACATGGAAAGTCTGTAAAAAAGATCTTCGCGTAAGTGGCCTTCCTCAACTTCTTTTACAAGATCCTTATTGGTAGCTGCAATAATTCTGACACTTTTAATGTCTACAGGCGTACTGCTTCCTAATTTTGTAACCGATCTTTCCTGCAGTGCTCTGAGCAGTACTCCCTGGTATGAAAGGGGAATGTCTCCTATCTCATCTAAAAACAGGGTACCGTTCAGTGCCTTTTCAAAACACCACTGTTCGCTGTAGGAAATGCCTGGCATAAATTCTCTGTAGAAATCATTATCTGTTTTTTGTTTTACTCCGAACAGCTCTTTACTCTTAAACCTACAGCTTGATCCCATACCTGCTATAATGAAGACAGCAAAGATTTAAGGAAAACAGCTTTATGTCAGAGAGTACAGTTACACTACTTAATAATCCTTATGGACAGTTTACTTTTGATTTATTTCGAAAGAAGGAGCAAGCCTTTGTAGATAAGAGCCTCTCCATTAAATTCCTCGATGATAATGGTATAAGTAAATATCCTGTACTTCTGCGTCCGCGTCGTTTTGGCAAATCTACTTTTGTCCGTATGCTTAAGTGCTACTACGATATTTCCTATCAGGACAGGTATGATGAGCTGTTTTCTGGCACAAAGATTTATGATTTAAATCTCCCAACTCATAACAGTTATCATGTAATCAAATTTGATTTCTCAGCTGTTTCAACCGGCAATCTTAATAAGCTTTTAACTAGTTTTTTTGTGGCCGTTGCTAATGGAATAAGAGATTTTAAACGCAGATATAAAGATTTCGTTTTTGATTATTCAGATATCAATAAAACAGATGCTGCAACAGTGATGAGTGACTGTAAAAGAATGTTTTCATCAAAAGGTACAGCATGAAACAGCAGGAGAAAAACCGAGTATGAGATACAGAACAGGACAAAGGTACAAAAACTTCTCTTTTAAACAGTTTTACAGAGAAAATCAGGTTCATCTGCAAAGGACAGTTCACAAAGATCTGTCCTTTTTTGTTATTCAGTCTTTTAAATTTCAGGTAAGACTTTGCTTTTGAGTCTTTCCGTAATGTCTTTTCAGATCCTTTATAACTAAAGATCTGAGTCGTTCTGGTAATATTTTCCATAAAGTGGATATAAAACCGCGCATCGTGGTATAGTCTCACTACAGACTCAAGTGTTTTACACATAATTTCAGAGAGTTAACCTTTACAGGTTTCTGAAACTTTGTAAAATTGAAAAGTGCTCTTATGGCGGTACGTTAAGGTGCAGTCAGACTCGGAAGGAATTGCCTCAGCAGAGTTTTTGTGTAGAGAAGATCCTGTATGAAAGGTCAGTTTAGGTATTATTTAATTTTATTTATTTCCTGTGTGATCTGGGGATTAACCCCAATCTGCGGTCGTGTCCTCAAAGACTGCATGTCGCCAATGCTGATCACGGGGGCAAGATTTTACCTTGTGGCTCTGGTTCTCTTTTCACTGATAGTCCTGCTTGAGGGAAAAAAAGGTCTGTACCTTTCACGTCACGACTTTTTTGTCCTGCTACTGATGGGGTTTGTCGGTATCTTTTTACATAATTCCCTTTTATTTGAAGCTTTAAGATTCACTCCTGCCTCAAACGCAGCCCTGATTGAGAGTATTGGACCTTCCATCACCTCAACACTGGCTTTTTTTGTTATAGGTGAAAGATTAAGCAGAATAGGATGGCTCGGAATTTTTATCTCCTGTTTTGGCGCTGGCTATATAGTATGTAAAGGCTCACTTGATACTCTGCTCCATTTTCAGATAAACATAGGAGAGCTGATTATTATAGTCTGTGAGGCGATGTGGTCATGTTACGTGGTCATAAGTTGGAAACTGTCAAAGAACGTCAATGCTCTTGCGGTTACCGCATGGACTGGTCTTTTTGGCGCAGTATTCTGTACGATAACAGGTTTTGCATTCAATGAACTGCAGGTCTATTCTATTACCAGAACCTATATCATCGCCTTTCTGGTTTTATCCCTGTTAACAGGTGTTGTGGCCTTTGTCTTCTGGAATTACGCAATCACCAAGGTGGGAGCGAGCAAGGGCGGAACCTTTGTCTATCTGATACCAGTCTTTGGCGCTGTCTTTGGCGTTGTACTTTTAGGAGAAGACTTTTCATCAAAAGAGTTTATCGGTGCTTTAATAGTTGTTGCAGGAATGATTATTTCTGTAAAAGCAAAACTCTCTGTAAGACCTTCATCAGGATCAGTTGCACAGATTAAACAGAGTCTTATCGAAAAGGAAAGAGCACAAATTCACCACGGCAAAGATGTTTGAGGTATGGCAATTTCTTAACCTGTTACTTTTTAACCGCTTTTTTATCACTCCTCAAATTCTGCCCTGAACACGGTGCAGAGACTTAATCTGTTGCAGACTGAGATCACAGTTTTTCCGAAAAAAAATATCTGAAACAGCAGATAAAAAAATTTTTATTTTTTTTACAGTTTTCCCTTGAAAAGAAAAAATTCATCCCCATTTCTAGTACTGTTGAAAAGTTTAAATGCTTTTGTCTTGTACTAATGGATGGAAGCTGTGGTGACAGTCGGACGCCTTTTTCCGACTAAAAGAATATTACGGTAGATAGCCGTGGAGAAACAAATGAAATTAGTTCCTTTGTATGATCGCGTTATTGTTGAGCCTTTTGAGGAAGAAACCAAATCATCAGGCGGTATTTTATTAGGTAGCGCAGCAGTAAAGTCAACTCGCGGTAAGGTTGTTGCAGTAGGTAAGGGCCGTGTTCTTGAGAACGGCACAACATCTCCAATGAGCGTTAAGGTTGGCGATACTGTTATCTATAACGAAGGCTATGGCTGCAAGAAAGAGAAACTTGACGGCAAGGATGTTGTCATCATCTCTGAGACTGACGTATTTGCAATCGTAGAAGACTAGTGAAAACTGGTACCTGAGAATAATTTTTTTTAGTTTAGGAAGATTTTAGAATGTCTGCAAAGCAAGTAATTTTCGGAAACGAAGCACGCGCCCAGATGTTAGAGGGTGTAAACGTTCTAGCCAACGCTGTTAAGGTAACCTTAGGCCCTAAGGGCCGTAACGTAGTTCTAGATAAGAGCTACGGTGCTCCACTAATCACCAAGGATGGTGTTTCAGTAGCTAAAGAGATCGAGCTTGAGGGTAAGTTCCAGAACATGGGCGCCCAGATGGTTAAGGAAGTTGCATCAAAGGCTAACGATGCAGCTGGTGACGGTACTACTACCGCTACTGTTTTAGCTCAGGCTATTGTTAACGAAGGCTTAAAGTCAATCGCTGCTGGTATGAACCCAATGGACGTAAAGCGCGGTATTGATAAAGCTGTTGCTGCTGCAACTGAAGAGTTAAAGAAGTTATCAATCAAGTGTGAGGACAAGAAGTCAATCGCTCAGGTTGGTACCATTTCAGCTAACTCAGATGCAACCGTAGGTAATTTGATTGCTGACGCAATGGAGAAGGTTGGTCGTGATGGCGTTATCACCATTGAAGATGGTCAGGGCTTAGAGGATCAGTTAGATCTAGTTGAAGGTATGCAGTTCGACCGTGGTTACTTATCACCATACTTCGTAAACAAGACAGAGACCGGTACAGTTGAACTGGAGAATCCATACATTCTTCTGTGCGACAAGAAGATTTCAAACATCCGTGATTTAATCACCATCCTAGAGGGTGTTGCAAAGGCTGGTAAGTCATTGCTTATCATCGCTGAGGATGTTGAGTCAGAAGCTTTAGCAACCTTAGTTGTTAACAATATGCGTGGTATTGTTAAGGTTGCTGCTGTTAAGGCTCCTGGTTTTGGTGACCGTCGTAAGGCAATGTTACAGGATATCGCAATTCTAACTGCAGGTACTGTAATTTCATCAGAATTAGGTATGGAACTTGATAAGGCTACCCTAGATGACTTAGGCGTTGCAAAGCGTGTTGTAATCACCAAGGATAACACTACCATTATCGATGGTGAGGGTGACTCAAAAGCTATTGAAGAGCGTGTTGCTCAGATCCGTAAGCAGATCGAAGAGTCAACTTCAGAGTATGATCGTGAGAAGTTACAAGAGCGTGTTGCTAAACTTGCTGGCGGCGTAGCAGTAATTAAGGTTGGTGCTGCAACTGAAGTCGCTATGAAAGAAAAGAAGGATCGTGTAGAAGACGCTATGCACGCAACTCGTGCTGCTGTCGAAGAAGGTGTTGTTCCAGGCGGCGGTGTAGCATTAGTTCGCGTTGCTAAGAAGATTGCTGGCTTAAAGGGCGACAATCAGGATCAGGACGTAGGTATCAAGGTTGCATTAACCGCAATGGAAGCTCCTTTACGTCAGATCGTAACCAACGCAGGTCAGGAAGCATCTGTTATCGCTAACGAAGTTCGTAACGGTTCAGACAACTATGGTTACAATGCAGGAACAGAGCAGTACGGCGATATGATCGAGATGGGTATTCTGGATCCTACCAAGGTTACCCGTTCAGCACTGCAGTATGCAGCTTCAATCGCTGGCTTGATGTTAACCACTGAGTGCATGATTGCTGATGCTCCTCGTAAGGATGACGCAGCTCCTGCAGCTCCTATGGGTGGCATGGGCGGTATGCCTGGCATGATGTAATCATCACTTAAATAATTTAAATTCTGTGAAGGTCGTAGCTCTTTGAGGGCTACGGCCTTTTAAATTTCTGAAATTCTCTTTTTATCCTGCCTAATTTTTTTATAATTTTTGAAGTATATCTCTATTTGTGTACAATTCTGTATAATGTGCGCTTTGTAAACGTTGAATATGCATGATTTAGTTTAATTTTGTGTATAAAATCTGTGTAGTACAATTAAAAAAACTTATCTTATAATCACGAAAAATAGGAAGTTAATCAGGGCAGAGAATTTTCCTATCTTTGATTAACATAGTTTAAAAGTCGGTTCTCTAACCTTTAGGTTTAAGGAAATTATATGGATCAGAATCGTAAGCTTTTAATATCAAATCAGTTATCCTTTGGTGTTTTAGGCGCAATTGAGGCTGCTTGGGCACCTATGGTTCCATTTGTGAAAATGGGCATGAACCTAGATGATGCGCAGTTTGGTCGATTGCTGTTATCTATGGGTATTGGCTCTTTATGTGCTCTACCTACAGTAGGCCCGCTTATCTCAAGATTTGGTCCTAGACTTGTAGCGATTACAGGTTGTATAGTTTTAGGTTTATCTTTAATTGGAATTTCTTTTGCAAACCATGAATGGCTGTTATGTTTGATTTTAGCTATCTTTGGCGCAAGTTTAATTGCAATTGACGTAGCTTCAAATGTAAATGCAGTTGTAGTCGAGAGTATCTTTAAACGACCTTTAATGTCTGGTTTCCATGGTGGTTATTCTTTAGGTACGATTGTAGGCTCTATGATTATGTCTTTACTGTTAACCATAGGTTTAGGCATTCATTTGAGCTCTTTCTTAATCTTTTTGATCATGACAGGCGTAACCTTAATCGGTTGTAGAGCCCTGTTCTCTGATATCAAATCTTTTAACGCTGAACACGTAAAGACAGCACAAACAACTACTAATACTAAACACCATAGAGTACCACCTGTGATCCTGGTTTTAGGCTGTTTGTGCTTTATTATGTATGGTTCAGAAGGTGCGCTTTTAAGTTGGACTACTGTTTTTGCAACACAAAACAGAGGTATCACACCAGAGGTTGCAGGTTATTTCTATACTTTCTTTGCTGTAACTATGACTGTAGCTAGATATTCTGGTAATAAGCTTGTAACAGCAATTGGTCGCAGAAGAACCGTTGTTTTAGGTGCCATCATGGTGGCAACAGGCTTCTTTATTACAGCCTCAGTTGAGCATTATGTTGGTATGATGATTGGCTTTACTATCATCGGTCTTGGTGCTGGTAATATTGTACCTCAACTAGTGTCATTTGCAGGCTCCGTTCCAGGTATAAAGGTTCAATCAGCAATCTCACTTATTAACTCATTGGGCTATTCTGGTATCTTATTAGGACCAGTGATCATTGGTTATGTTTCAAAGCTCTCATCTTTAGAGAGATCATTTGAGCTTTTAGGCATAGCAGTGTTTGTAGTAGCTTTAGTAAGTTTCAAGATCTTAAAGCAGGCAAAGCGTAGCTAAATTTAAGCTTAAGTCAATAAAAGAGGGCTGTATAATTCAATGAGTTACAGCCCTCTTTTAAGAAGTTCTAAAGAAGTTTAATTCTTTTACTGACCTGTGATTACATCATAGCCTACCTTTAGAATAAACAAGCTTATGACCACAATCATAATAGGACGGGTCGCAAAAGCACCTTTCTTTTCAAAGAACTTCGCTCCAAAATAGTTTCCCGCAATATTGGTAATCGCAGCACCTATAGCTAAAGGGAAGAGTACATCTCCATGAATTAAGAATAAGATCATAGAAGTGATATCTGAAATCATATTCTCAGCTTTAGTAAGACCGTTAGATTTTTGCACACTCATATGAGCAAAGGCACAGAATCCTAGTAGTAAGAAAGTACCAGCTCCAGGTCCATAAAAGCCATCATAAATACCCACAATAAAGGTGATGAGAATACAGCGAAGGAGAAGTTTATTGTAGGGAATTTCCTCAGAGTAATCTCTTAAAGCTCTTTTTCTTAAAAGATAGAATGCGGTAATTGGAAGTCCTACTAAAAGTGCAATCTTATAACTGTTGCTAGATACCATTAAAACCAAGTTAGTGCCTAAGGCAGCACCTGAGATGGTGAAAACAGCAATGATAAAAGCAAGTTTCAGATCGATAAAACCGTTTCTCAAATAGCGAATGAAGGTAAAAGCAGTGCCAAACATTGCTCCAAATTTATTGGTACCTAAGGCAGTATGAGCTGGAAGTCCTGCTATGAACATACCAGGGAGTGCAATTAAGGCTCCACCGCCTGCGATAGCATCGACAAAACCTGCTAAAAACATGAAAGGTAAAACGATTAGGTATACATAGATATCAATAGTCATGTCATCCTATCCTCAAAAGACGACATATTCTACCGCTAGAGCCTTAGTAAATGAGTGTTTTTGGAAAATATTGCTTATGAAAAAATGTCATTATCGAGGAAAAGTAATCTTGTGAATTCACGAGTAGAAAAGAGACTTAACTGTGAATTTTTTTTTCAGCCATTTACAATAGGAAAGAAGGCTGTGCAATTAAATATAAATAGGGTTTTATCTATGGGTAGTTACTTAAATCCTCCTTCAGCAAGATTTGAAAAGTTGAAACAAACAAAAGTATTTGTAGATAAGACAGGTATTTTTGAAATATTAAATGAAAATATTAATACTGAAAACTTTTTTTTTGTCTAAGTAGACCGCGCCGCTTTGGAAAGTCAGTAACTGCTCAAATGCTCTGCTCTTACTAAGCAAGAGGTATAGATAGTTCTCCTTTGTTTGATGAGCTAAAAATAGCTTCATTTGGTGACTATAAGAAACATTTAAATCAGTATGATGTCATTTTTATCAATATATCAGATGAATTTGCAAGAGCCAACCATAATGTTAAATCTATGACAGATTATCTAACCAAAACAATTGTTAGGGAGTTAAAAGAAGCATACCCAAATAGTGAAATTTCAACACCAGAATTTTTAGATTTAGCGCTTCAGGAAGTTTATAACTACTCTAAAGTTCCATTTGTTGTTTTAATCGATGAGTGGGATTGGATAATGCGTGAGAAAAAGAAGATCCTGACAGTCTAAAGAAATACCTAGAGTGGCTAAAAGCAATCTTTAAAGATAAGCCTTATATTGGTTTAGCCTATATGACAGGTATTCTTCCTATTAAAAAGTATGGAAACCAAAGTGCATTGAATATGTTCAATGAATTTTCAATGACTGATCCTGATAACTTTGCTCCATTTATTGGTTTTACAGAGATGGAAGTTCAGTCATTGTGTAACGAATTCAAGATGAATTTTAATCAAATGCAGCAATGGTATGATGGCTACTCTTTTACAGATGTCCCTCATATTTATAATCCAAATTCTGTAGTAAATGCAGCAACTTATAAAAAGTATATAAGTTACTGGACCAAAACAGAAACCTTTGAAAGCCTTCAGGAATATATTGATATGAACATGGAAGGCTTAAGAGATGACATTGTAAAGTTAATAGCAGGCGAAGATGTTGTTGTGAATGTAGCTAAATTCCAAAATGATATGGTTACATTTAAGACCAAGAACGATGTATTAACTCTGCTCATTCATTTAGGGTACCTCACAATAAAACCAGATTCAGATATCAGGGTAGACAATATTTCTAAATTTGTAGTTCATATTCCAAATGAAGAAATCAAAATGCAGTTTAGAAATATCGTTGAAGATAATGAAAAATACTCTGGTGTCTATAATCTTATAAACAAGTCATATGACCTGTTAAATGATATCTGGTCATTAAATTCTGATGCTGTAGCTAAAGTCTTTGATGAAGCACATCAAGATCATACTTCAATTCTAACTTACAATGACGAGAACTCATTGTCATGTGTAATCTCATTATCTTTAGAATTAAGTACTACAGATTCCTATAACGTAGTACGAGAATTACCTACAGGAAAAGGCGTTGCTGATTTAATCTATCTACCAAAAAAAGGTGTAAACAAGCCAGCTCTTTTAATTGAGTTAAAGTATGATAAGTCTGCACAGACTGCTATCACTCAGATTAAAGAGAAGAATTACTTACAGTTTTTTAAAGACTATAAAGGTGAAGTCCTACTAGTAGGTATTAACTACTCAAAAGACACTAAAACACATCAGTGTATTATTGAGAAGGCTGTTATCTAGTAACAGCAGGTGTTGATTATTTTACATTGCTATTTTCATGAGTTTTTCAGTTCTCAAAATAAAAGCACATCTTAAGATGTGCTTTTCAAGATATCTTTAAAAAGAGAATGTACCTATTAGAAGATATTATCTGAACTGATGTTTGAAGTATCAACCTCAGTCTGGCTTGAACTGTCTTCAGAGTTGTTATCTGTAGTTGTACCTTCTCCATTCTCATCTACAGGCTCTTCAACACCGGTCTCAGAGATTGAAGTACCTCCTGAGATACACCAATCAGTAATACCTGCATTAGTACACTTACCTAAACCTTCAGGGATAGGTAGAGGAGCTGCTGGCTTTCCTTCTTCTGTAATTTTTATAAATCTTGTCCAAATAGGAAGAGCTGAATAAGCACCGCCTTCAGGACCTTGAGTTCTTGACCAACCTAAGTCGCGATCTGTATCAAAGCCCATCCATGAGGTAGCAACTACATTGCCGTTAAATCCTGAGAACCAGGCATCATGGACATTGTTGGTAGTACCGGTCTTGCCGTGCAGATCAGTTCTGCCAGTAGTAGCTGAAGCTCTTGAACCTGTACCCCAGTAAGGACCAGATAAACCTTCACCACCGTAGATTACTGATTTCATCATATCAGCTACGATATAAGCATTCTTGTGGGATAGGACCTGTGTTGCCATATTGTCTGGAACAGTAGTGCCATCCTCATATTCAAGAGCGATACCGTTCTTCACAATATCAGGAGCTGTAGGATCAGCTATCTTTGGATTGTACTGATAAACAATGCCTCCGTTTTTAACAATCTTTGATACAAGGTATGGTTCAATCTTATAACCACCGTTTGCAAAGGTTGCATAACCTGTAACCAGATCAAGTGGAGTTACTTCAACAGAGCCTAAAGCCATAGCTTCAACCTGCTGCGAACGAGGTACATTAAGACCAAACTTTTCAACATGCTCCACTACGTTGTGTACACCAATCTGACGGATAAGTCTGATTGAAACTACGTTCTTTGAACGAGCCAGACCTTCACGTAAAGACATTGGCCCGTCATAACGGTTAGGTGAGTTCTTAGGTTCCCACCAGGTACGTGAACCTGGATCCCAGGTTCTGATAGGCTCATCCTGGAATATTGAGTTGATGTTAATGCCTTTAGCTACAGCTGCTGAATATAAGAAAGGCTTGAAGTTAGAACCAGTCTGACGTGTTGACTGAGTGGTTCTATCAAACTTACTCTTTGCAAAATCATAGCCACCGACCATAGCTACAATAGCACCGTTGTACTGATTTAAAGCTACAATTGAAGCTTCAACCTCTGGTACCTGAGCTAACTCAGCTTCATTTTTATCATTGAGGCTGTAGAAGATAAGATCTCCTACTTTTGCTACATCAGAGACTTTTTTAGGAGTAGGACCCTGTCTTTTATCATTGATAAAAGGAGATGCCCATTTTAAGTTCTGATAACTGATGGTAATGTCCTGACCTTTTCTGCCATAAGCCTGCAGAAGTCCAGCCTTATCATCTAAAGAGGTAACCACAGCAGGGAAGATATAGTGATAAATATCTTTTGAATAAAGGTACTTATCTAAATCAAACTTGTCATCTTTAGCTTTTAAATCATTGATGTTCTCTTTAGAACCTCTGTAACCATGACGTTTGTCATAGTCATTAACAGCTCTAAATACAGCCTCGTGAGCTGCTTCTTGGTCTTTAGCTAAAACAGTAGTGTAAATTTCAATTCCGTCTGTATAAGCTGAAGGACCAAATCTGTCTAAAGCTAACTGTCTTGCTTTTTCTGCTACATATGGAGCATAAGCTTCAAGTTTACTTGCATGGAATTCTGCCTTATAAGGCTCTGCATCAGCTTTTTCGTATTCTTCTTTAGTGATGTAACCTAAAGAATACATTCTGTCTAATACAAGATGACGACGATCTTTTGATCTTTCTGGATTTGAAATAGGGTTTAATGATGATGGAGCTTTTGGAAGACCTGCAATAGTAGCCATCTGACCTAAAGTTAATTCATCTAAATTTTTACCATAATAGGTTTGAGCAGCTGCGGCTACTCCATAAGAGCGGTGACCTAGAGCAATCTTATTTAAATATAATTCAAAGATTTCGTCTTTAGTTAAAACCTGCTCAATTCTCAAAGAGATGAAAACTTCCTTAATTTTTCTTTTTAAGGTCTTTTCTCTGGTTAAAAAGAAGTTTCTTGCAACCTGCTGAGTAATGGTACTAGCACCCTGCTTAGCAGAAGCTGAGGTTGCAGCTACGATAGCAGCACGGACGATACCAATAGGATCGATACCGCTGTGATCATAAAAACGTGTATCCTCAATTGCCAAGAAAGCCTGTCTCATCTTTAATGGGATCTTGTCTAAGGCAACAGGAATTCTCTTACTCTCACCAAACTCACCAATAAGTTTGTTGTCAGCAGAGTAGATCTTCATAGGAGTTTCAAAGGTAACTTCCTTTAACTGTTCAACATCCGGAAGATCACCTAAGGTCTGATAATACAGAGCCGCCCCTGCTACACCTGAAACGCCTACACCGAACAGTACTGTCCAGAAGGCAAATTTAACGTATTTAAAAAGCACAAAAAGCCTCAATTCAAAAAACGGATGGCTCATTTTATCAAAATTTAGGCTAAATGGCTGTAAATGAGCTGTTTTAGAAAAGTCTGATTTTATGTGCTTTATCAATGGTATTGTGGCGTAGTTTAGATTTAGCACAAATCATCACTAAAAACTGTTCACTAATGTACAGCTAAATGAAAAAATGAGTTAAAATTCATTCAAATAAACTAAAAACACGGACAGCAGATGACCTTAGAATGTAAAGATAGACTTTTTCTTGTAGGTCCTATGGGATCAGGAAAGAGCAGTATTGGTAAATCATTAGCTTTAGTAACCGAAAGACCTTTTCTTGATATAGATGAGGAAATCGTAAAATATGCAGGCAAGTGTATTCCTGCAATTTTTGAAGATGACGGTGAAACTGAATTTAGAAATATAGAAACTGAGGTTTTAAAACACTGTCTTAAAGTAGACGCTATTATTGCCACAGGCGGTGGTGTGATTGGACGTGAGGAAAACCGCAAGCTCTTAAAAGCAAATGGTCTTGTAGTTTACCTGATGGCTGATGTGGATTCTCAATATTTAAGAACTTTAAAAGATAATAACCGTCCAATGATTGCAGTCGATGACAGACGCAAGAGATTAGAAGATATTTTTAAAATAAGAGATCCTCTTTATCGTGAGGCATGCGACTTTATTGTGGACTCAAGTCACAACAATGTGCATGACTGCGTAGAACAGATTAAAGCGAAACTAAAGGAATTCTCATGGAAACTATAACAGTAGGTTTAGGCACAAGATCATATCCAATTTATATTGGTACTGACTTAAATTATGGTGATCTAATCAGAGAAGCTCTACCTAAGGTAACTGATGTAATGGTGGTTACTAATACCACTGTAGGTCCACTGTATTTTGATGAGCTAAAAACTCAGCTAGAAGAGCGCGACTTTAATGTAAGTGAGTGTGTCTTAAAAGACGGTGAAGCATATAAGACCGTAGATTCATGGTGGCAGATTTTAACTGCTCTTATGGAAAAAGATTTTGGTCGTGATGGTGCTGTGATTGCTCTAGGAGGCGGTGTTGTCGGAGATATGGCGGGCTTTGCAGCTTCTGCTTATCAAAGGGGCATTCCATTTGTGCAGATCCCTACAACCTTACTTGCTATGGTTGATTCATCAGTAGGTGGCAAGACAGCTATTAATCATCCATTAGGTAAGAACATGATTGGAGCTTTCTATCAGCCAAAAGCTGTAATTGCTGATTTAGATTGCCTAAAAACCTTACCTGAGCGCGAGTTAACCGCAGGTTTAGGTGAGGTAGTAAAGACAGGCATCATTTATGATTACAAGTTCTTTAATTTCTTAAAAGATCATGTTTCAAAAGTCTTCAGCTATGATTTAGACACCTTATCTCATATTGTAAAACGTTGCTGTGAAATTAAAGCTTCAGTAGTGTCACAGGATGAAAAGGAGCATGGCTTACGTGCTATTTTAAATTATGGTCATACCTTCGGCCATGCTATTGAAGCATATTTAGGCTTTGGTACCTGGTTACACGGTGAAGCTGTCGGTTTAGGTATGGTAATAGCATCAGCTCTAGCCTTAGACAGAAAGTTAATCTCAAAAGATGACTTTGATAAGATGTTAGAGTTGTGTCAGAGTGCAAAATTGCCAACCGTAATTCCTGAGAGAATGACAGGTAATGATTTTATTGAGCATATGCGTCATGACAAGAAGGTTCGTCATGGTGTAATTCGCTATGTACTGCCAGTTCGCATCGGAGAGGTTAAGATCTTCTCTGATGTATCTGACGATGAGGTTAGATCTTTAATTAGCAGGATGAAAGCCTAGTATGCATCATCAAGGTTTTTCTGTACCTAAGTCGCTTCTAGATTGTGCTAAAGCAATTCATGACAAGTTTTTATATGGAGAGAACTTTGTCATGCTTTCAGGTGATTCTGGCTCAGGTAGAACTAGCCTATGCGAGCAAGTTGTAAATGAACTTGAGAGTAAGCTTTTACCAGTATTCATCCCTTGTCAGGATGAAATGACCCAAGAGCAGTTGCGTCAGCTGTTTTTGCAGCAGATTGCTCCTAATGAAAAGTGGGATGATACAGAACCTCTTTATCAGAGCTTTTCAAAACTCTCAATTCCAGTAAGACAGCGCTTTTTAGTGATTGTCGATGATGCTGACAGTGCAATTAGTTCATTCTTTGATGAGCTGATTTCCCTGTATGAGCATAATCTTGGAAAAAACAGATTCTCTTTTTTAGTTACAGGTCATCCATTATGGGTGCAAACTAAAATTGCTGAAAAGAATAATGACAGGATCTCTATAACAGAGATCAACATTCCTGCAATTACAATCGATGAAGCTGGCGCTTTATGCGAACAGATGTTTGTATTTGCAAGATTAGACAAGGTTTATAAAGCAATTCTGCCAAAATTACCTCATGCTTTAGCATCATGCGAAGGTAACATCAGCAGAGTTATTAAATTAACGGAGACACTTATGAATGATCCTATTCAAGTAAACGATGACAAGTCATCACAGCCACAGGTATCACTTGACGTAAAGCCAAATGCAAAAAATTCTAAGAAAAAGCACAGCTCTGCTGCTATTTTTATTTCAATTATTTGCATTGTCATTGTTTTAGCTTGTCTTGTACCTGTATTTTTAGGATCAAACATTGTTGATAGTATCTTTGGTAAAGCTTCAGAGCAAAAGCCAGACAGTGTTCAGATTGTGGATAAAGTACAAAAGAGTGCTCAACAGGGAGCTGATGTTAACAGCTCAACTACAGCTGATGATCCTCTTTCTGTATCAGCAGGTGCCGTAAGTGACATCAATGCAAAAGGACCAAAAGGAGATGAGGCAAACGCAGTACATGATGATGGCGGTTTACTGCCAGATGTAAACGGCGGTATTGAAGCTGAAACTAACAATGCACAGCCTAAGAAATCTGTAACCTTAGATGGTAATGCTTTAGATGAGATTGAAAAGAAAGAGGCTGATGACAAATCAGGCAATCCCAGGCAAGGATTGGCAGGATCTGTAAAAACCGATGCCAATAAGGCATCTGATGCTGCTGTGGGTGATGAAAGGTCATCTGTAACCAACTCATCTACAAATGAAGAGACTAATTCAAAAGTAGAGAGTAACTCAAAAGAAGTAGAGACTTTAAGCCGTGAGGATAATGTTCTTTTTAAAGATCAAATCGCAAAAGAAGATGCTGATAACCAAAAAGCTCTAGAGGCTCAGAAGAAAGCATTAGAGCAGAAGGCTCTACAAGAGGCTGAGCTTAAAAAGAAAGCTGATGCTTTAGCTTTAAAGGACAATCCTCAAAAAGAAGAAAAATCTGACAATAAGGAAAAGAAAGAAACTGCAAAGGCTGATACTAAAAAGGCTAGTGCTACTAAAAACACTGCTAAAAGAAGTTCACCCCGAGCCCGTCCTAGAAGCACACCAGTTCCTGGCTCACATGATGAACTCTTAAATAAGAATCCTCGTCACTATACCTTACAGGTATTAGCAGGACGTAATAAAGCTCCTTTATTACAGGCAGCTGACTATGTAGAGGGAAGATACTGGATTTATACCACCGTGCGTAACGGTGCTCCATGGCATGTTTTAGTCATGGGTGATTTTTTAACCGCAAAAGAAGCTGTTTCAAGAGCTGCAATTCTGCCAGGCTCTCTAAGAGCTCATGGCTCATTTGCTAAATCTTTTGAAAAAGTACAATCAGAAATGAGAATGCAATAAGTGAATACCAAGAAATTTTTAATCGCAGGTTCAATCCTGTCAGCTGATTTATTAAATCTTGAGAAAGATGTAAAAGAGGCTTTAGACGAAGGGGTAGATGTAATTCATTTTGATGTAATGGATTATCATTTTGTGCCAAATATGACCTTCGGTCCTGGCTTTTTAAAGGCTATGAGAAAGAAGTTCCCAAATGCTGTATTTGATGTGCATTTAATGGTATCTCCTGTAACAGAGAATATCGTTGATGACTATGCAAATGCCGGCGCTAACTGGATTTCTTTCCATCCTGAGGCTTGTATTCATACTGAAAGAATGCTGACTCATATCAAAGAGATGGGCATTAAAGCAGGTTTAGCTTTAAATCCAGCTACTCCTCCACAGATGTTGAGATATCTTTGGGAGAAATTAGACTTCGTGCTAGTCATGACCGTAAACCCAGGCTTTGGTGGTCAGAAGACTATTAAAGCAACCTTAACTAAAGTTGCTGATGTTAAAAAGATGGCAAAAGATGATGGCTATGACATCAGTATCGAAGTTGACGGTGGTGTAAAGGATAACAATATCGCTTCTATCGCCTCATATGGTGCTGATACCTTTGTTGTAGGATCTGCTTTCTTTGGCGCAGCTGATAAAAAGCAGGCTTTAACAGCTTTACATAAGGCTTTAGAGAAGTAATGGGAAAACTTACTGTGTTGCCTAAAGCTCTGTTATTTGATCTTGATGGTACTCTTGCTAATACAATTCCGCAGCTTGCGATAGCGGCTTCTAAAAGCGCTGTAGCTATTGGCTTGAATCCACCATCAGTTGAAACTACTAAAGGCTTTGTAGGCAATGGCGTGAATATGCTTTTAGCTCGTGTAATTGCAGGTCGCTTTGACGTGGAGCTAAAGGATGTAGATCCATCTTTATTAAAGAGAGCAAGAGACGTCTTTAATGTTGAATACACTAAAGGACTTGATAAAGATTACAACCTCTATGAGGGCGTAAAAGATGGGCTTGAGTACTTTAAGTCTCGTGGGATCAAGCTTGCTGTAGTGACTAATAAGCCTCAGATGTTTGCTCTGCCTTTACTTAGCTATATGGGAATTAAAGACTATTTTGCCTTTATCCTAGGTGGTGAGGTTATTCCTGAGCGTAAACCTGATCCTACACCTCTTTACTATGTACTAGATAAATTACAGGTAAGTAAAGATGATGCGGTGATGGTAGGTGACTCTAACAATGACATTGAAGCTGGCAATAACGCAAATATGACCACAGTCTTTTTCAGCTATGGTTATAACCGAAAAGATCCTAAAGAATTAAAGTTTGATTATGGTTTTGATTCTTTTAATGAGCTTACAGCTTTAATTAAAAGCCTTAGCTAAAGGACAATTCATTCATCAGCATCAAAAAGATTAACCTCTACTAAAAATCTTTATGGTGCAAAAATAAAAAAAGGGAGCGAGGCTCCCTTTTGTCTATCTAAGATACATTTCTTAAAACTATCTATCAAACTCTAAAGGCATTGCCACAGGAGCATCAGCAAGTACTCCATTTTCAACACACAATCTGCCGTTGACTATAGTATGAACTACGGAAGAGGCAAATGAGTGACCAATAAAAGGTGACCACTTACATTTTGAAGCAATGAGAGCATCAGTAACTAAAGTTCTCTTATTAGGATCAATGATTGCAAGATCAGCATAGTATCCTTCAACAATGCGACCTCTGTTCTTAATATGGAAACGGTCAGCTACGTTCTCTGAGGTTACCTTTGCAATAGTCTCTAAGGTAATTTCTTTTCTCTTCCATAAATCTAAAAGAGCTAATAAAGAGAATTGAACAGATGGCATACCAGATGCGCACTTAAAGTAAGGACCTGTCTTTACTTTAAGCTCATGAGGCGCATGATCGGTACCAACAGTAGTTAAGATGCCATTTTCAATGCCTTGAACGATAGCTAGTCTGTCCTGCTCGGTCTTAACAGCAGGGTTGCACTTTAAGAAACCCTGTTTACTCTCATAGTCAGACTCTGAGAAGAATAAGTGAGGAATACAGGCTTCGCCTGAAATCTGTCTTGTAACTACATTGCCAAACTTCAGCTCATTTAACATCTGCACTTCTTCTTTTGTGGAGATGTGCATGATATGAATTCTAGCGCCTGTCTCTTTAGCAATTTCTATTGCAAGAGAGGTTGACTTAATACAGCAGTCACGATTTCTAATGATAGGGTGCATAGAGAAAGGAGCATTGTCTCCATAGTGCTCTTTAGCAATCTTTTCATTCTTTAAAATGGTGGCTGTATCTTCACAATGAAGGGCAATGATAGTTCTTGCATTCTCAAAAATAGGCATTAACTTTTCATATTTATCTACCAATAAATTACCAGTAGATGAACCCATGAAAACTTTGATACCAGCAATCTCTTTTACAGGCGCTTTTTTAATCTCTTCTAAATTGTCATCATTAGCGCCAAGATAAAAGCCATAGTTTGCAACAGAGTCTTTTGCTGCAATCGCTTTTTTAGCATTTAAAAGCTCCATAGTGCAGGTAGATGGATTGTTGTTTGGCATATCTAAATAGGAGGTAACACCACCTAAAAGAGCAGCTCGTGACTCTGAGTAGATAGTAGCTTTTTGCTCCATACCTGGCTGTCTGAAATGTACATGCTCATCAATGAGACCAGGGAGAACTACATATTCATGACAGTCAATTACCTTTGCATCATCACAGCTAATATCTCTATCAATTTTTGTGATGATTTTGTCCTCTATGAGAAGATCGTTGCGTATAATACGTTCAGGAGTGGCAAGTACTGCGTTTTTAAGAAGAAGCTTTGACATCTTTAGTTTGCTCCGAAATTTTAAACTTTAAATATTTTAGCTTAATTTGGATCGTCACATATGAACGAAAATGATAATTTGTTTGCACCTAGGTTCACAATTAAAGATGTAACCATTCATAAAAAAGAAAGAATTTTTAAAAGATATTTTGCTATCGACAGATATTTAGTGTCATATAAGAGATTTGATGGAACTGAATCAAGGATTGTAGACAGAGAGATCTTTGAGCGCGACTCAGATGCAGTTGCTGTTTTAGCCTGGGATAAAAAGACCGATGAGATTGCTTTAATTGAGCAGTTCCGTCCAGGTGCTTTAAAAGATGAGAAGAGCCCTTGGCTAATCGAGATTGTAGCAGGTATCATCGATTCTGGTGAGACTAGAGTACAGACTGCTATTCGTGAGGTTAAAGAGGAAATTGGTCTTACTTTAACTGAGAAACAGTTACATTATGTAACCTCAGATTATCCAACTCCAGGTGGAGCATCAGAATTAGTAACTCTCTATATTGCTGATGCTGATTTGTCTAATCTTGAGAAACACGGTGGTCTTGATGTTGAAAGCGAGGATATCCGTGTCTTTAAGGCAAGCTTAAAAGATGCCTATGAGAATGTTAAGAATGGACGTATTCATAACTCAGTTGCAATCATCGCAATTCAGCATCTGTTGCTCGAAAAAGAATCAATCCTAAAATCGTTTGCAAAATAATGCCTACGGCGTCACAAAATTGATAATTTATTATCCATAAAAGTGGACCTTTCTATAAAATTGCCAGACTAACTTCTTATTTTTTAAGAAAAAGTATGTCTGGCTTTCTTTTATCTGTGCATTTATACCAAATTTGCAAAATGCGTAGTCTGTAAAGTTATTTTTAAGACATTTTTTCTACAATCTAAAGCATCTGAATGCACTTCATTTAGAGATATTAAAAAGAAACTAATTTACACCTTGTGAAATTTATTTAGGCTTATAACGGATAAAAAATGGCCCCTAGATACATCACTCCGGCTTCAGCCGATGGCACTGTGAGAGTCTTACAGTTAACAGATTGCCATCTATTTGCAGATGAGAGTAAAGATCTGCTCGGAGTAAATACTTCTGAGAGTTTTAAGGCAGTAGTTGAAGCTGTGCGTGCACAGAACTTTGACTATGATTTTATTGCCTTTACAGGCGATATTTCGCAGGATTATTCAGCTACCTCATATCAGCATTTTGCTAATATCATTTCAGTACTTCATAAACCCGTGTTTTTCTTACCAGGAAATCATGATGATGGTCCACTGATGTACCGCATCTTTGAAAGACTGGGGGTTAATGTTGCTAAAAACGTGATTACTCCTACATGGCAGTTTGTGTTCTTAAATTCTGAGGTTTATGCTGTTCCCCATGGATGGATACAGCGTAAGCAATTAGATTATGCCGCATTCTGTTCACGTAGGTCACCATCACAGCATATGGCTTTATTAGTTCACCATATGCCACTTTTGGTAAACTCAGCATGGCTTGATACTCAGACTATGCATAATCTTGATGAGTTTAATACCTATATTCACAGAATCAATGATGTTCGTTGTGTGGTAACAGGTCATATTCATCAGGAGTTTGATACTGTAGAGCGCGGTATCCGCTATATAGCAACACCATCAACCTCTATTCAGTTCACCCCAAGATCAATTGATTTTGCGCTGGATACACTAGCTCCAGGCTGGCGTTATCTTGCATTTAAGCCTGACGGCACTGTTGATACTAAAGTCTACAGACTTAATAACAACACCTTTATTCCTAATATGGATGTTGATGGCTATTAGCTGTTACTGTTAGAATCCTCCTGTCAGCTAGCAAGTGTTTTTAGATATCTCTTTAACATGCAACAGACAAAGTATGGAAAAGAGATAATGTCATTGCTCTTGCCGATATTGCAGTTACCAAACTTAATTCCTTGTTTTATCATAGGATAATGATCACTTTGAATTAAGCTTTTAAGTGAGCGTGACATGTTGTTTCCTGATTTTACTTTTACAGGAATAAGCTCATCCATAGTTCTTACAAAGAAATCCTCTTCTAAGGTGGAGTTATCCTTTTTAAAGTAATAAAGACCAAACCCCTGTTTAACTAGAGCATCTGCAACTAAGTTCTCGAATAAAGCTCCTTTGTAAACTCCAAGATTTTTATTCTCACGAAGCTCGTCAGATGCTTCTTCATCTAGGCTTGCAACAAGAAGTCCGGTGTCTGCAAAGTAAAGTTTAAATTTGTTGTTATCGACATTACCTTTTAAAGGCAACTCAGGAAAGTTTAGACAATCACATTTGTTGATAACACCGGCATCCTTTAGCCATTCAACACAACCAAAATAATCTTTAGATCTTGCTTTAGTGGAAATCTTTGTGTATTGGAATTTTTTAAACTCTTTGGCAAGTTGTGCTGGAATACTTCTATAGACTTCTAAGATCTTTTTCTGCTTAACGCCTGTTGAGTATTTTTTTACATCCTCTTCGTAATCAAGAATAAGCTGTTTTTGAATTTGTAGTGCTTTAGAGAAGTTGTTACTCTCAAGATAAGCTTTAATAACAGCAGGCATCCCTCCTAGAACTGAAAAATCCAGAAATAATTCACGAAAGACCTCAAACTCATTTTCAGTAAAAGGTTCGAGCTTTTGCATATGTAAAAGTAATGAATCTATTTGTGTCTGAGAATAGCCTTTAGCTAATAAGAATTCCTCAAAATCAAAAGAACGCATTTCATAGTCAGTTTTGTAACCTACGCTATTACTGCTAATGGTTTTATAGTTAATTCCGAGCATTGAACCTGAGCAAATTACATCGTATTTGCCATCAAGTTTGAAACTTTTTAAGGTAGTGGTAATATCAGGATATTCTTGGATTTCATCAAAGATGATGAGAGTTTTATGTGCTACAAAGGAAAGCTTAGGATCAACTAAGGTGATGTTCTTTATTACCGATCCTGTGTCATAACCATCGGCAGTAATTTTTAGAAACTTTTTTTGTAGAGCAAAGTTTATATAGACCACGTTCTCATAGTTGTTTGATGCAAAATGCAGAATAGACTCAGTCTTACCTATTTGACGTGCGCCCTTTAACAATTAAAGGTAGATGGTCAGGATCATTCTTCCATTCTGTTAGGAATGTATCTATCTTACGAGTGTAGTACATAACCTTATCCTACTTTTTCTGTTCTCTTAAAGTTTTGTTCTTGCTTTGAGTTTAACTCAATATAGTAATTTAGCTCATTTTATGAGGCAAATGTTTTAATATATGCTCATTTTATGAGCTAAATATTAGTATTTAATTACATTTTATGAGGCAAAATTTGAACTGAAGGAGCATTTTATGAAAATGCTATTGTCATAAGTTTTAAGCTACTACTCCAAAGAATTGTACTTTTAACATAGATCTTTTGTGCCTACACGAATATCCTTTACAAAGGTAAGATTACGAACTCAATTCATGAATACAGCGTTTAGAAGTAGATGCTAGCTTTGAAATTTCACCTCAAAATAATCTATGCTTCAAACACTGTTTTATAAGGAAGATTAAATGATCATTGCATACATACATGGTTTTTGTTCTAGCTCTAAAGCTAAGAAAGCTCAAATCATGAAAGCAGAGCTTTTGAAAAATTACAAAGATATTAAGTTTGTTTCATTAGATTTTTCAGATAACTTTAAAATCGCTATGGAAGAGCTAAATGAGCAAATTCAGTCTCTTTTAAAAGAAGATCCTAAAGTATGTTTAGCTGCAAGCTCACTAGGTGGTTTCATGGCCATGCTCTTGAGCATTAAATATGATTTAAAAGTAGCTCTTGTAAATCCATGTCTGTATCCATGTAAATTTGTAAGAGACAACAATTACGTAGGTACTACCTTAAAGAACTTTGATACAGGACATGAGTTTAAGATTGAAGAGAGTGATCTTGAGTATCTTGAAGAGCAGGAAGCACTTTTACCAAAGTTTAATCTTAAAAATGCCAGTGTCTTTTTACAGGCAGGGGATGAGGTTTTAGATTATACCTATGCTTTAAAATTCTTTATGCGCGGTGGTGTAGGTGGCTTCTCTTTAAAAGATGGTGGCTCACACGGTTATGACGATTTCGAAGAAGAAGTAGGTAAGATTGTAGAGTTCTTTAAAAAGGACTAGTTTAAGTCATGGCTCCTTTTGAACTATAAGCCATTTACCATGATGCATTCAATGTAGATTATGTCAAATGGAGTTTAGCTGTAAAAAAGATGGAGCTGAACAAAAAAGATTTGATGAAAAACACGATTTTTAACACAATCTTAGGAAATCTAAATTTATCCTAAGTCTTTATGTGGATAATAAACTATAGAAAGATAGAACTAAAACACAGGACTGTTGTCGCTTATTAAAGTAAACTCTATCTAAAGCAAAGCAGATAAAAATAACTTGAGATCTTGTAACAGGGACACAAGTTAATTTTCAAAAACAACGGTTTTAGTAAAACAGGCAAATCCTGTTTTGAGAGAATTTTATCAAGGAGAGAGTATGCGTATCCTGGTAGTTGAAGATGATCCTTTAATTTCCAAGGCAATTGAGTCAGGCTTAAAATCAAGTGCCTATGCTGTGGATTGCATCGCTGACGGCAATCAAGCACAATATGCACCCAAGGATATTAGCTATGACTGCATCCTTTTAGATTTAGGCTTGCCAGGTATTGACGGTGTACAGCTGTTAAAGATGTGGCGTAGCGAGAATATCTCCACTCCTGTAATTATTATCACCGCACGTGATGGTCTTGATGACAGAGTTTTAGGTCTTGATATTGGTGCTGATGATTATGTTGTAAAGCCATTTGATTTGGTAGAACTCTTAGCAAGGATCAGAGCTGTAACTCGCAGATCAACTGTATCAAAAGACACTGTAATGATGTCAAATGGTGCTTTAACTCTTGATCCTGTAACTCATGAAGTAAAGGTCAAAGACGAGACCGGTAATGAAACAGTCCAGCCTTTAACCTCAAGAGAATATGCTCTTTTAGAAGCTCTCTTGCGTCGTCCTGGTGCTGTCTTATCTCGTGAAGCTATTGAGGATAAGATCTACGCTTTTGGTGAAGAAGTTGAATCAAATGCTGTTGAATTTATCATTCACAATCTAAGAAAAAAGGTTGGTGCTGCTAATATTAAAAACGTCAGAGGTGTGGGTTGGAAAGTCGTCAAAGGAAACTAATCCGTTCCTTACGTTTTAAACTGTGCATCGTCTTAGCTTGTATAGGAATTCTCTATACAGGTTTTAGCTGCTATCGCTCCTACAACAAAGCTATGAATGAGATTGGCTTTTATGTTGACGAGGAGTTAGCTCAGATTGCAGGTGTTATTATCAACTACGACATGATGTTACCTAAGTCATGGGAAGGACCTAATTTCAGGAGACGTCTCTTCCGTGACTTTAAAGGCAATCTGATGTTGCGCCATGAGTTAGAACGTTCATTCCTTCCAATTCCATCTTTAAACGATCTCTTTGATAAGCATCAGGAGATCATCATTGCACCTGTCTATGCTCAACCAGGTGAAACCTTTTATTTCCCTGTAGGCATTGATGACGGTTTATATTCAGTTTTAATTAACGACAGACGAGTAAGAGCTTATGTTGCAACCAACAGGACAGGTGTTAGATTTGTGGTTGCAAGACCATTTGAACTTATGGAAGCTTTGGTAAACCAGGCCTTAATGAGTTCATTGTTTGAATTCTTACTGTTAGTTGCAATATATATTCCATGTGTAGCTTTATTTGTAAATATAATGTTCTTACCTGTAAAGCGCTTAGCAAAAGAACTGGATATGCGCCGTGAGAGTGATCTAACTCCAGTTACAGGACATACTCTGCCATCAGAGCTTGATGTCTTTATTGATTCTATTAACCGCCTTTTTAATAAGACCGCAGGTGCTCTGCAAAATGAACGAAGATTTATTGCCGATGCAGCGCATGAAATGAGAACTCCGCTTACAGCAATCTCACTACAGGCACAGGCTTTAAAAGAGGATATCCTGCCACAGGATGAAGCAGACAAGGTTCATCAGTTAAAGCTTGCTATCTCCCGTCAAAGAAAATTAACTAATGATCTTTTAGCTTATGCCCGTTCTCAATGCGGGCGAGAACTTCACTTTACTAACTTTGATGTGAAATCACTGTTCGTTGAAATCATTGATGATTTAGGTTCATTAGCTGATGACAATGATATTGATTTAGGCCTTGTTGGTAACTGTGCCCTCTCTTTATACTCAGATAGATCAAGCGTTAAGACCATAATTTCAAATCTTGTAAGTAACTCCTTAAAGTACACCCCAAAAGGCGGTCAGTGTGATCTAAGCTGTGTAAAACATGATCAAGAGATTACTATCTTTGTAGAAGACACGGGGTCTGGTCTTTCTCAAGAAGACCTAACTAAAGTATTCAATGCTTTCTACAGAGTAGGTGGTGACACCGCCAAGATAGAAGGCACTGGTTTAGGTCTGTCCATCGTAAAATCTGCCTGTGATGAGATTGGTGCCAAGATTGCCTTAGAGAACCGCAAAGAAGGTGGTCTCAGAGCTAAGGTTACCTTCAAGCTAAGTGAGAGAGAGCAAAAGAACGTACAAAAATCCTTATAAAGTTCAACATGAGCTTAAAAAAACATACTTTTAAATCTCAAGAGTCACTCAACAATAGATAATGTTGTATCAAAATTAAATATGTACTAATTATTAGAATAATTAGTATATTTAAAATAAGCGTGATTTTATTTACTTATTGATCTTTAAATATAAATTTCTAAAATTTCGTCAATAATATTTGAAAAATCTGAATAAGATTAAGTTATTATTTAACTTATTGAATTTTAAAGATATTGTTGATAATTTTCTAAAACAGTTATTCTTTTTTTTTCGGCGATTGTTTTCTAATGCGGTTTAATGCAGTATTTCTCAACTCATATTCTGCAGAACTGTCCAATTTTTATGAAAAATAGCCTCCACCGGCGAAAAGTGTGCAAGAGACTGCATTTACAAAGGCTTTAAATGTGGTACCATTGCATGGTCACCAGAATGTTGGTGAGTTACGACCTCTCAACTGTTGCTGCAGTGTATCCTACTGCAATTGTTTTGCCTTCAAAATGTACGTTCGTTACGAAATTGCAATGACTGCGTTCATCCAATAATCTCTAAATATGAGAGCACTCAATAGTGCTTGGAAAATCACAACGTTGATGGGTGATTCCGAGTAATTGATAGGACAATCACATTGAAGCATGTTATTTTTAACCAGATCTTTTGTTTTGAATTCTTCATCTCTGCCTGAAGCTCTTTCCAATTTTCTTCAAATCGTTTTTCTTCGCTGAATTGTTTTATAAGTTCAGGCTATTCATTTTTTCTAATCAGATGTTGCCTTATGCATGAGGAACTACTCTATTTAAAAATTCCTATAATGATATTCATGTGAGATTGTTAGACTTTAAAATATCAAAATAACTGTTTTGAATAATTTGTTTAATATATTGAAATAAAAATAAATAATCTTAAAATGTTCACGAAATATGAAAGTTTAAAACACCTTTTTGTAACAAAAGTCGAGACATAATGGCACTAAAATGTAACAAAATTACGTAACAATTATGTGTTTGTTTATAACAATATTCTTAATCAGTGCAATTTAGCTTTTAAAGTTTAAGTGCATTTCTGCTCTCTTACCAATATTAGCTTTTATTAACGTAAATTAGTGCTTTGTGCTATTATTAGAGTATTCAGAACAACAACGACCTATATAAAAATCAATTCAAAAGAATTAGTTCAAAGCATAAAAAGATTCATATGTCAGACAATGTAAAAGATTATTCAGGCGCTTCCATCGAAGTATTAAAAGGTCTAGAACCAGTTAGAAGAAGACCTGGTATGTACACTGATACCCAAAATCCAAATCATTTGGGTATGGAAGTTATCGATAACAGTGTTGATGAGGCTGTAGCAGGTTTTGCCAATAAGATCGATGTCGTTTTATACGAGGATGAATCATTAGAGGTAACTGATAACGGTCGTGGTATGCCTGTTGATCTTCATCCTGAAGAAAAAATCCCAGCAATCGAGCTTATCTTAACTAAGTTACACGCAGGCGGTAAGTTTAATTCAGATTCTTACAAATTCTCAGGTGGTCTACACGGTGTAGGTGTATCTGTTGTAAATGCTTTGTCAAAGAAGCTAATTGCAACCGTAAAAAGAGGCGGTATTGTCTATCAAATTACCTATGAAGGTGGAAATAAAACTCAAGAATTAACACAAATTGGCACCTGCGCAAAAAAGGATACCGGTACTTCTGTACACTTCTGGCCAGATGAGCCATATTTTGATGAACCAAAGTTTAATGTAGCTCTACTAAAACATCTTTTAAAAGCAAAAGCAGTTTTATGTGAAGGTCTTACCATAAATTTTGAAGATAAGATTAGAAACACCACTGAGAGCTGGTCTTACAATGGTAACTTACAAAACTACATGCTATCTCAAACAGAAGGCAGAACCATTGAACCTAATCCTCCATTCTTTGGAGAAGTAAAAGGCGAGGATGAGGAATTAGAGTGGGCTGTAGCCTGGGAGTTAGAAGGTACAGGTGCTCATACCATCGGTGAGTCATTTGTAAACTTAATTCCTACTGTTGAAGGTGGTACCCATGTCAACGGTTTTAGAGCAGGTTTAACTGATGCTATAAAAGAGTTTTGTGATTTACAAAATCTTTTACCACGTAATTTAAAAATTACAGCAGATGATGTTTGGTCACACTGCTCATACGTTTTATCTTTAAAGATGAGAGACCCTCAGTTTGCAGGTCAAACTAAAGAGAAATTGTCATCTCGTCATATTGCTTCAATTGTACAGGGTATTGTTTCAGACAGATTCTCTCTGTGGTTAAACTCAAATGTTAATACCGCAAAAGTTATTGCTAATGCCATTATTGAAGCTGCTAAAGACAGAGAAAGTACAGCTAAAGTTGTAGAGCGTAAAAAGACCTCTCGTGGACCTGCGTTACCTGGCAAACTAACTGATTGCACCTCATCAGATCCTAGCCGTTGTGAACTCTTTATTGTAGAGGGTGACTCAGCAGGTGGCTCTGCCCGTCAGGCAAGAGATTCAAGCTATCAGGCAATCCTGCCTTTACGCGGTAAGATTTTAAATACTTGGGAGACTTCAGCTGCTAAGGCTATGGAGTCTGAAGAAATTCGTGCTATCTCTATTGCCATCGGAGTTGATCCTGATGCTGATAGTTTAGATGGTCTTCGTTACGACAAGATCTGCATCTTAGCTGATGCTGACTGTGACGGTCTGCATATTGGTACTCTTTTATGCTGTCTTTTTGTAAAACATTTTACAAGACTGGTAAGAGAAGGTCATATCTATGTAGCATGTCCTCCATTATTCAGAATTGATGCCGGCAAATACAAAGAGTATGCAATCGATGAAGCTGAACTTGATGTAAAGCAAAAACAGTTCTTAAGAAAAGGTATTAAAAAGGACAATATTAAGATCCAGCGTTTCAAGGGATTAGGTGAGATGAACCCTGATCAGCTACGTGAAACTACCTTAGCACCTGAATCAAGACGTTTAAAAAAGTTAACCTTAACTTCAGATGCTGATGAGAATACCTTTGCAATTATGGATCTTCTGTTATCTCAAAAGAGAGCTGCTGACAGACGTCAGTGGATTGAAGATAACGGCGATAAAGCAGAGATGATCGACTAGCCTATGGCAGATACCGACGATAAAACAGAACAACCGACTAGTAAAAAACTAGACGACGCCAGAAAGAAGGGTCAGGTGCCTCGTTCTAAAGAGGCAGGAACTTTCTTTGTTCTGTTAGCAGGTGTCTTATCTATCTGGGCATTCTCCTCCTTTTTAGGAAAGGGCATGCGCCAGATCATGTTAAACAGTTTTACCTTAACTCGAGAACAAATCTTTTCTGAAGACGAGAGTCGGCGTCTTTTTGTCGAAAATCTTTTAGATATTGCAATTCCCTTAATTGGTATTTCTTTTGTAGTCTTTGTCTGCGCAATTGCAGGCTCAATCTTTATTGGTGGATACAATTTCTCTAAAGAAGCCCTACAACCAAAATTCAGTAAATTAAATCCAATTAAAGGTATTGGCAGAATATTTTCACTAAACGCTATCGTAGAACTTGTAAAAGGTATCTTTAAAGTAGCTTTCATCGGATCGTTCTGTTACTTTGCTCTCTCTGGCCGTATGGCTGAGGTTATGAGCTTATCTTATATCGATCCTATAGGCTCTATTCGTCAGGCGATAAAACTTCTGTTCCAGTTCATGGTGATTATTGTCTGCTCACTCTGCCCAATTGTTTTACTTGACGTTCCATACCAAAAATGGAACTACATCAAACAATTGCGTATGAGTAAGCAGGAAATTAAAGATGAATTTAAGGATACTGAAGGAAACCCACAGATTAAAGGTAAGATTAAACAGCTTCAATATCAGATGGCAGCCCGTCGTATGATGAAGAAAGTCCCTGAGGCTGATGTGGTTGTAACTAACCCTACTCATTATGCTGTAGCACTAAAATATGATCCTAATGGCACTACTGCGCCACTAGTAGTTGCAAAAGGTGTAGATGAGATTGCCGAAAAAATTAAGGAAATTGCCAGAGAATCTGAAGTTCCTGTCATCCCTCTGCCACCTCTGGCCCGTTCTTTATACTATACAACCGATCTTGACTGTGAAATCCCGCGAGGCTTATTTAAGGCTGTAGCTCAGGTTTTAGCCTGGGTAATGGGCATGAAATCTTTCAAGGAAGGAAAGAGCAAACAGCGACCACGTGATCTGGATATGAATTTACCAATTCCTGATGAATTAAAATTCTAAAAATTGAGTTTTAAGTTTAATATTGTGTAATAATCAGAATATGAACAGCGTTTTTTGCTCTGTTATAATGACTTCACTGGGAGTTAATGAGGAAATTATTTTATGGTAACTAAAAATACCCCAAAGAAAGCTGCTACCAAAACTAGTAACAGCAAAGTAACTGCATCTGCAACTGACTACAAAGCAAATGTAGAGAAGTTCAAAGAGTCAGTTTTAAATCATCTGCGTACCACAATTGGTACCTCTCCAGCAAAGGCTAGCAAATTAGCTTGGTGGCAGGCTGTAGTAGCAACTTGCAACGAGGATATCTTCGGTCGTCTAACCGATACCCAAGAAACTCATGCTAAGAATGACACCCGCGCTGTTCACTATTTATCAGCAGAATTCTTAATGGGCAGATTGACAATCAACAATCTGACCAACCTAGAGAAGTTCGATGTTGCACGTGATGCATTAAAAGAACTTGGTCTAGATATCAATGAAGTTTGTGAAGAAGAGCCTGATATGGCTTTAGGTAACGGCGGTTTAGGTCGTCTAGCTGCTTGCTTCATGGACTCACTTGCAACTTGCAATTACCCATGTGTAGGTTATGGTATTCACTATGAGAACGGTCTGTTCCGTCAGGAAATCCGTGGCGGCAAGCAGGTTGAGCGTCCAGATTCATGGCGTGAGTACGGCTGTCCATGGGAAGTATGCCGTCCAGAGTCAGTTCAGAACGTACCACTAGGTGGTTATGTTGATACACAGACCGCACCTGATGGCACTGTAAGCTCAGTATGGCATCCATCTAACATCATCAAAGGTGTGCCTTGGGATATCCCTGTAGTTGGCTACCGTGGTTCTTCAGTTGCAATTTTACGTCTGTGGGAGTCACGTTCTACAGAGCAGTTCAACTGGGATGTATTCAACGCAGGTGGTTACGTTGATGCACAGGCTGAGAAGTCATTAGCAGAAACTGTTTCAAAGGTTCTATATCCTAACGACTCAACTGAGGCTGGTAAGGAATTACGTTTAACTCAGCAGTACTTCTTCTGCGCATGTTCATTACGTGATATCTTACGTCGTTACAACCGTTCACATCACCATGATTATTCAGAGTTTGCAAAGAAGATCGTTATTCAGTTAAACGATACTCATCCTACCATTGCAATCCCTGAGTTAATGAGATTGTTAATCGATGAGGAAGGTTTATCATTCGACGCAGCTTGGGATATCACCTCAAAGACCTTTAACTACACCAACCACACTCTATTACCAGAAGCATTAGAGAAGTGGCCTGTATACATCTTTGAGAAGTTATTACCACGTCACTTACAGATCATCTATGAGATCAACTACCGCTTCTTAAACGGTATCGTTGAGCACATGTGGCCAGGTAACAATGAGATGAAGGCAAAGCTTTCAATCATTGAAGAAGGTCCATGCCGTAAGGTTCGTATGGCTAACCTGTGCGTAATCACTTCAGGCAAGGTTAACGGTGTTGCTAAGATCCACTCTAAGTTAGTTAAAGAAGATCTGTTCCCTGAGTACAACATGTTATGGCCTACCAAGTTCTGCAACGTAACAAACGGTGTAACTCCACGTCGTTGGTTATTAGCATGCAACAAGGGCTTAGCAGAGTTATACAACGAGGTTAGCGGTAAGGATTGGCCTTTACACTTAGACTTATGCGATAAGTTAAAGAACTACGCTGATAAGAAAGACTACCAAGAGCGCTTCATGAAGATTAAGTATGAGAACAAGGTAGTTCTAGCTAAGACCATTAAGGAATTAGTAGGCGTTGATGTCGATCCTAATGCAATGTTCGATGTTCAGGTAAAGCGTCTTCACGAGTATAAGAGACAGCACTTAAATCTTTTATACATCATGTCTCTATACAAGAGCTTATTAGAGAACCCTGATCAGGATATCGTACCTCAGGTATTTATCTTCGGTGCAAAGGCAGCTCCTGCTTACACCCTAGCTAAAGACATCATTTACGCTATCAATGCTGTTGGTAACAAGATCAACAACGACTTACGAATCAAGGGCAAGTTAAAGGTAGTATTCTTACCTAACTACCGCGTAAGCTTAGCTGAGAAGATCATTCCAGCTGCTGATATCTCAGAGCAGATTTCAACTGCAGGTTATGAGGCTTCAGGTACTTCTAACATGAAGTTTGCAATGAACGGTGCTTTAACCTTAGGTACTATGGACGGTGCAAACATCGAAATTGTTGAGAAGGCTGGTATCGAGAACAACTTCATCTTCGGATTATCAGTTGAAGAAGTTCAGGAATTAAAGGCTAAGGGCTACAATTCATGGGATTACTACAATGCAAACCATGAGTTAAAGTCAATCATTGATTGGTTAGATACTGATTACTTCACACCAGGTGAGCCAGGTGCATTATCATCAATCAAGAACTCACTGTTGAACTTAGGCGATCCATTCCTAGTATTAGCAGACTTTGCTTCATACAAGGATGCTCATCAGAGAGCTCAGCAGATGTTCAAGGATAAGGCACGTTGGGCAAAGGCTGCAATGATCAACTCTGCAACTATGGGTATCTTCAGTTCAGACAGATCAATGCACGATTATGCTCGTGACATCTGGAATTTAAAGAGCTTAGATGTTGAGACTAAGTAATTAAGTTTTAATTAAAGCTTAAAGTCCCTCGGACTAGAAAATTGTTCGGGGGCTTTTGTTTTATAGGAACTTATCGAAAATTACATTAGCAAAAGAAAATCTATAAGCCTATCAAGTTGCCACATTCTCTGTCTCTCACTAATGTTTTAAAACGACTTTCATCGTATCTATGCCATTTAAAGATTGAATACTCACTTCTTTTTCTTCATATCTAAGCGATTTCTACAAATTTTTTTAAACTCCGCTTTAAAAATTGCATTTTATATCAGTAAACCAGAGGCAGCTTTTAAAAGTCATGAGAGCATAAGCATCTTAATTATTTAACTTGTTATAATAAAGGAGATGCAAAATCATGAATAAGCTTGTTAATTCAAGAGAGAGATTTATGTCAGTTAATGTTGATAACTTAAACTTTCAAATAGTAAGAAACTCTGAATATGTAGATAAGTCAGAGATAATTGCCTTAACTAATCAGGTTATCGACACAGAAGAACGTTTTATTTGTGTAACTAGACCAAGACGTTTTGGTAAAAGCGTTACAGTAAAGATGCTTAATGCTTATTATTCTAAAGGCTGTGATTCAAAGGCTCTATTCTCTGATCTAAAAATATCCTCATTGCCAGATTTTGATAAGCACTTAAATCAGCACGATGTCATCTATCTTGATATGATGTCATTTGAGGATAAAGAGTGTGGCGGAGATAAATATCTCGACATTCTTAACTATAAAGTTGTCTCAGAACTGAAAGATACATATCCTGAATGCTTTGACAAAGAAAAGAATTATTCCTTACCTGAAGCTATTCGTTGCATAAAAAAGAGATTTATCTTTATTATCGATGAATGGGACTTTGTGTTTAGACAGTACCCAAACAACACAAAATTACAAGAGGATTTCATTGACCTTTTAAGGGCTTTGTTTAAAGGCGTTGGTGAGCGTTTCGTAGAATTGGTTTATATGACAGGTATTTTACCTATTGCAAGATACAACACCCAGTCAGCATTAAACAATTTTATTGAATATACAATCTTAAATTCTGGAGATTTTTCGCAATACTATGGCTTTACAGAAAATGAAGTAAAGACACTGTGTGAAAAATATCATCTTGATTTTGAGACCACCAAGTTCTGGTACGATGGTTACAATGTAGGTGGCTATGAAATCTACAATCCAAGCTCAATCAAGAAACTGATAACACTTAAGAAATTTAACAACTACTGGACTGAAACATCCGCATATGGCCTTGTAAAAGATGCTATCAATCAGAATTTTGAAGGCCTAAAGGACGATATCATTAAGCTTTGCTCAGGTACTTCAATTAGAATTTATGATATTGAAAGTTTTAATACCGCAGAGAAAAATTTTCCAAACAAAGATTCTATATATGTTTATTTAGTGCATTTAGGTTATTTAGGCTATAACGATGAGGATTCAACTATCTATGTCCCTAATGAAGAAACCCGCAGAGAGCTTTTACATTCTGTAAGAGATAATCACTGGCCTCAGTATGAGAGTGCCTTAAAACTCTCTGATGATGTCTTAGCAGCTACTTATAGTCATGATGCAGAATCAGTTTCCAATCTTTTAGCAAAAGTTCATGAAGACAAAGTACCTGTTCTTGAATATAACAGTGAAAGCGCCTTACGCTATGTGGTCTTAATGGCATATCTTGCAGCAGAGAAAGATTACTTAGCCCCATTAAATGAGTTTCCAACAGGAAAAGGCTTTGCTGATATTGTCTATTTGCCTAAAAAAGTTTCAAAAAACGGAAAGCCAGCTTTAATCATTGAACTAAAAAAGGATGCAAGTGCAAAGGCTGCACTAGAGCAGATAAAAGAGCGTGACTATGTTTCAAGAGTAAAAGAGTACACAGATAATATTCTTTTAATCGGCATTAACTACGACTCTAAAACCAAACAGCATACCAGTGAAATTGAGGAATACCAAAAATAGGGATCTAGTAAGGATAACTTCTTATTTAGCTTCTCTTTTTAGAAAGTAACTCTTTACAGAAGATCTTTTTAATTGAATGCTCTTAATGGCAAGATAGAGTAGCTTGTGATAGCAACTTGTGTCAGTTGCATTTGTTCTGTATGAAAGCTACGTTCTAAAGACGTTTAATGTCTTAGTCTTTTCTATGAAACGATTCAATGGTTGAGTCCTCTCTGTGATCTAAAACTCTTTATAATCCATTGAATCTTATTTACATCCTTACCTGCTGTAATTTCTCTTCAAAACTAAATCTCTTTAGCTTTATGGATAGGTAATTGAATATGGCCAGTTCATAATACCGCCCATATCCAAAACGTAGTAGTAACCTAAAGCTACTAATTTTTTAGCGGCATCTTTGGTTCTACGGCCTGTTCTGCAGTAGATGATGATAGGTTTAGCTACATCAGGTGCGATCTTTGAAACTGTTTCCTTATTGATGTCGTTTACAGACAGGTTCACAGCAGGAGGAATAAAACCATTGTCATATTCCTCTTTTTCTCTGACATCAATTAACAGACATTGACCAGAATCAATTAGAGCACGAGCTGTAGGGTAGTTGATCTCGGTAATGCCTGGATTTATGGTAAATGACTGTTCTGCCATTTTAAATTCCTGTTAATACTTAACTTTGAGCTTTGATCTTTTTAACAATTGAAGTAGTAGAGCAACCATCCACAAATGGAATGATGATAACTTTACCGCCGTTTGCTAATACTTCTTTATGTCCTGCAATCTCTTCGACCTTGTAGTCACCGCCTTTAACTAAGATATCAGGCAATACTCTTGAGATTAGTTTCTGTGGAGTATCCTCATCAAAAGAAACTACATAGTCAACACTGCCTAGTGCTGAAAGTACAGTCATTCTGTCTTGAAGCCTGTTAATAGGACGAGTAGGTCCTTTTAAGCGCGATACAGAAGCATCTGAGTTTACAGCTACAATAAGTTTATTGCCTAAAGCTTTAGCCTGCTTTAAATAGGTTACATGACCTGGATGGATGATATCAAAGCAGCCGTTGGTCATGACGATAGTCTGACCTTCGCTCTGTAATCTGCGTACTAGCTTGCACAGTTCTTCTTCAGAGACGATGCCTTCATCAGTATTAGAAGAGCTCTTACCTAAAGCACTCATTAACTCTTCAGGAGAGGCTGTAGAAGTTCCAATCTTACCTACGACGATACCTGCTGCACAGTTTGCATATTCACAGGCGGTAACGATATCCAAGCCTGCTGCTAAACAGGTACCTAGAGTACCGATTACAGTGTCACCAGCACCTGTTACATCGTAAACTTCACGCGCATAGGTAGGAAGATGAACAGCCTTTAAACCAGGTCTTACTAAAGACATACCATCTTCTGAACGGGTAACTAAGAGCATCTTTAGCTTACATTTTTCAATTAAAGCTAAAGCTTTTTGCTCTAGATCGTCATCGTTCTTTACTTTACCTACTACAGCTTCAAACTCTGACATATTAGGTGTTAATAAAGTAGCGCCTGAATACTTTTCAAAGTCAGTGCCTTTAGGATCGATTAAAGTAGTAATACCTTTTTTATTTGCTATCTCAATCATTTTTGAGACGCTAGACAATGAACCTTTACCGTAGTCTGAGAAGATCACAACTTTAGAATCTTTAATTGAGTCTTCAAAAGACTTTAAGATCTTGCTTTCATCAAGATCAGAAAATGAGTCTTCAAAATCTAAACGCAGTAACTGCTGATTACGGCTTAAAACTCTAAGCTTGGTAATGGTAGGATGCTCATCAGTTAGTACAAAATCAGGGTTGATGCCATGATTACGTATAATCTTCTCTAAGATTTCTGCATTCTTATCTTCACCGACGATACCTACAAGGTTACAAGGAGCACCTAATGAAGCAATGTTAATTGCAACGTTAGCAGCACCACCTGCTCTTTCTTCTTTATCCTGAACTTTTACAACAGGAACAGGTGCTTCAGGGGAAATTCTGCTACTTGGACCTTTCCAATAGCTGTCGAGCATTACATCGCCTACAACAGTAACCTTTCCTGTAAATAAAGTCTTTAAATCTTGGCTCATAAAAGTTCCTTTGTAAGTTTATGTAATTAGATAATACCTGCACGCATTAAATCATGAAGGTTGAATGCACCGATTGGGTGGTTGTTATCATCAGTTACAACTAAAGAATTGATCTTAAGATTATGCATCATGGCAAGAGCATCAGCAGCTAAAGTTTCCTGCTTTACAATACCACGGACATTTTTACTCATTAAAGTAGCAATACAATCTTTGATAGTAGCGCCTTTTTCAAGTGAGCGTCTTAAGTCACCATCTGTATAGACACCAACTAATTCATGGTTGTCGTTAACAATACAGATAAAGCCTAATGTCTTCTGAGTCATCTCAAATAAGGCATCTTTAAGGCTTACTCTTTCATTGACTACAGGGATCTCTGAACCTTTGTGCATAACATCCTGACAGTGAACCAGAAGACGGCGACCTAAAGCACCACCTGGGTGGCTCATGGCAAAATCACGCTCTGTAAAACCACGAGCTTCAATTAAAGCTACAGCTAAAGCATCGCCTATAGCAAGTTCTGCTGTAGAACTAGATGTTGGAGCCAAGTTTAATGGGCAGGCTTCACGTTCAACATGAGCAGATAAAGTGACATTGGCTGCTTTGCCTAAAGATGACTCGACATTACCTACAATAGCGATTAAAGGAATTTGACGGCGTTTTAGAATAGGAATTAAAACTTTTAATTCAGAGCCTTCGCCTGAATTTGAGATAGCGATTACAGTATCATCTTTGCCAATCATACCTAAATCACCGTGAGCAGCTTCTCCTGCCTGTACGAAGAAAGCTTGAGTACCGGTACTTGCTAAGGTAGATGCAATCTTGGTTGCTACATGACCTGATTTACCTACACCAGTTAAAATTACTTTGCCTTTGGTGTCCATCATGATTTGACAGGCTTTAACGAAACTGTCACCAATTGTTGGTACAAGATCTAAAAGAGCTTGAGCTTCTTCTTTTAAAACTCTAACTCCGGCATTGATACATGTCTGAGAAAACACTGTAATTCTCCATTAAAAATACTAGGTGTATTTTAAATCTCACAACCTTTTTATACAAGAAAAAAGGGCTATTAGGATCATTCTCAATGAGCTTTACTTTATATCCTGTAAACACTTTCTAAAAAGTCTTTCTTGCTTTTTTGAAAATACCTGTATGTTACAGGATTATTAACTCAATCACATCTAAAGAAGCATATCTTAAGTACAATACCCTCTCCATTTATAGCAATAGAGAAACACTATGAAAAAACATTTACTCTTACTATGTCTATCTGTTGCCTGGTTATTTACAGGCTGTGCTTCTGTAGATTTAGCATCTGATGCTGATAGCGCAAAAGCAAAAGAATTTACAATCGATGACTCTTCAAAGAGTCAGCTTTATGTTTACAGACCAGGTCACATTGCAGGATCTGCTTTAAAGAAAGCGATCTGGATTGATGGCTTGTATGTTGGTCGTTTAAAGCGTTGTTCATTCTTAGTAGAAAAAATCGAGCCGGGTGAACACGTAATTTCAACTGAATCGGAGTTTGGTAATAATGAGATCTTAATTAACACTGAAGCTAATAAGAATTACTTTGTGCGACAGAACATCAAATTTGGCGTATTTGTAGGCGGCTCTAGCATCCATGAAGTGTCTGCTGAAAAAGGTATGGAAGATGTGAAAAAGTGTGAATTGATTGAGGCTCAGAGAAAAGAATCTGTAAACATCAATCCTGCTGATATTGAAAAGGCAAGGGCAGAGCTAAAAGCTCAGCAGTAAAAACATACTTAAACTAAGTTTTAGCTCTTATCCTCAATAAAGCTACTGAACTTTAAAAAGGTAAGAGTTCAGTGGCTTTTATTTACAAACTAAGATGCTTTATCTTAGTTTTGATTTGGTTATTTGTTATTAGGGTAAAGTTCTTTTACTTTATCATTAGGCAATTCAAAGTGCTGATAATCTTTACGAGCCTTCCAGTGACCACCCCATTCAAATCCGTGCTGTATAAAGAGCTTGTAGGCAAGATCGTTCTCATCAATCTTATAATCAAAGTTTTTGCTTCTATCTACATACTTTGGTGCAGTTGCAGGCTCTACATGTAACTTACCATCAACAGTTAAAACAAATGGATTGTAAGGTGTATTAAGATCAACTGCTAAACCTAAACCGTGCTTTGATACTTTTGTAGAGTGAGAGATGAATCTAAAGTTAAATGATGATGTATTGTTATCTCTCATTGCAGTTTCATCATCAGCATTGTAATCATCCATAAGTCTAATTCTTTCAATAGGATAATTTGCTTTATATAATTCATAGAAGATTTCTGCTACATCATCAGCAATATGCTTGTTGCAGACAATTTCGCCTTTTAAGGTCTGCTTAGCTTTGTTTTTATAAAGCACTTTTACGTGTCTTAGCTCTGATAAGGGCACAGTACAGTTATCTTTATAGGTCTTACCTTTCATACGAGCAAAGGTAGTATCATCAATTGTAGTAACTGAAAAGCCATCTGCTTTGAAAGTTAAAGCATAAACTATGTTTTGTGCACTGAGAAGGTAAAGAGAAAGCAGAAGAACGAAAAGTCTTAAACAGGATCTTTTTATCATTACAAACATCATAGTAGTTCTTTCCATGTTGTTATTAAATGGTGATATTTAGTTCTATGTGCGAGTCATTACATCAAGTTAAAGTCAACTTACAGGGAAGAGCTTTATTTTTTGATATGATCATAAAAGTGACTTGTAAAAAGTAGATGCCTGCAAATATTTTCTGAAAGTTACAATACGTAAATATCCATTGTTAACAGCAAAGTAGCTAAAATGTGCTTTTTAGACTTTTATTACGAAATTTTGTACACAAAATAACTTCATTAAAATCGTAAAGCCATGAAAAAAATTTTTTCAGAAAAATTGTGGAAGTTGTCGCATTTTTTTTAGAAACAAACTACAATTACCGCAGTAAATTTACCATCCTGACATTTCAATGACCAAGATAAAAAAGATAGCTCATAGTTATCAATCAGTCTATTTTTACATATTACTTGTAGCTTGTATGGCTACAGTATTTGGCTTTAACTTAGGAGCTATGCTCTCAAGTAAGGTTAGACTTATTAATATCTTTATGCTCGAGATCTACGATATCGACAGCATGGTCAACACCTTTATGTTAGGTTCTTTTGTCGGTGTCTTTTTAGGCGGAAGACTAGTTTATGACACCGGTCGTGTCCAGTCTGTAATAGGCAGTTTCTCTTTTGGTGTGATAGGCCAGTGTACTGCAATTCTAGCTCCAACCTTCAGTACTCTGTTTATCACCGAATTCGTAGTGGGTGTTTCAAGTGGCGTATATCTAATCTCAGCTATCTGTTACATCACTGAGCTCTCTTCAAAAGAAAAGCGTGGTACTTGCTGCCTTTTAATACCTACTTTTGTTGTACTAGGCTTTTTAATTTCCGTTCTTTTAAAAGACATCATTCCACGAAACGATATTTTAGTGGTGGTATGTCTTTTAGCAGTAGCTTTGCCTGTAGTGATTGTCTCTTATTTAAGACTGCCAGAGAGCCCACGCTGGCTGGCTTTAACAGATTCAAGTGATAAGGCTTTAACTGAGCTTATCAGACTTCGAAATTCAACCTCAGAGGCTGCTCGTGAGTTAGCTGCTATCAATGAGTGTGTATTAGGCGATGACAGAGGCATTACAATGTTCTTTAGAAACTCTGTCTTCAGAGCAATCGTCTGGTTCTTCTTATTCATTGTGATTGTCGCTAATCTCTCTGGCTTTGCCATTATTCCGTATATGTCTTTAGAGATTGTAAAATACTTTAAAGCTGCTTTGGGAATTTTGACTCCAAATGAGAAGTACGAGATTAACTTCTTAATGCTAAAGTCTATCCTTTTTGCGGTATTTATAGGATGTGCTGTAACTTGCCTCATGGCAGATAAGATTGGTCACAGAAGAATTCTGTTAATCTCATGTACTATTAATGAAGTAATGCTCTTTGGTATTTACTTTTTGTACTTTACAGGCAGTGCTATGGTAGGTCCTGTTTTAATGTCAGTATGTCTTCTGATCTTCTGCTTATCATCAGTGATCTTTTTGTGCACTTTCTTATTCTTAATTTTACCTGAGCTGTTACCTGTAAAAGGTCGTGAATTCTGTTTAACTCTAATCTTTATTGTGCAGATCACTGCCTTAATGTTAGGTATCTATTTCTTTAACCGCTTCATCCACTCTCAAGGCGTGCTCATGGCTGTCTGCATCTTTATGATGGCAGGAGCTCTCCTCTTTACTCTTATCTATCAGGATATGCCTGAACCTAAAAATCAGATGTTGGAGTCTATGGAGAACACTATCTTCAATGAGCGTTCTTTAAAGGCTATTAATAAGGCTCAAAATAAGTAATCTAATCTGCCATCTGAAATTTCTGAAAATCCGCTTTAACGTCTTCAATATTTGCACAAATTGCCACTATTAAAGTCAAAGATATACCTTTTCAGGCTATAATCTTCAAAGTGGGTTTGGAAATAATACATATGAAAGATATCAGCTCAACAGCCTCATTTGTGGACTTTACTTTAGAGAACTTTATCTATGTTGATAAGACTGAATATATTCCAAAGCTTGTCAAACTAAAGCGAGTTTTTATCTCCCGTCCACGTCGTTTTGGTAAATCTCTTACCTTAGATACCATAGCAACTTTATTTGAAACAGGTGTAGAACCTTACTTTAAAGGTACTTGGATTTATGACAAGTGGACAGAGCCTACCTATCCTGTATTCAGACTGAGTTTCTTGAATTTAGATAATTCCTCAATGGACTTATTCAAAAAGCAATTAAATTCAAAAATTACTGAATTTGCAAATAAAATCAGTGTAAAAGGATATGTCGAAAAAACAGAGCCTGAAGACTCAATATTAAGTCTGCTTGAAAAACTAGAAGAAGAAACTCGTCAAATCGTTATTCTCATTGATGAGTATGACTATCAGTTAACCTCTAACATCAATAATGATGAACTCTATAAACAATTCCAGCAAAAAATAAAAAGAATTTATGCCAACATCAAAGATAAGTTTGCTATTAAATTTTTAGGTATTACAGGTGTCACGAGATTAAAAGATGTAGAAATCTTTTCAATTGGTTCTGATATCAACGATATTACTAATTGCAGCCCATATTCTCAGATGATAGGTTTTACTCGTGATGAGATAAAAAAGTACTACATCGATTATTTAAAGCTTGCAGCATCCTATGAGAATAACTGCACTGTAGATAACGTAACCGAAGCTCAGATTGAATCTTTGTTAGATAGACTTGCCAAGAACTATGATGGTTACTGTTTTGATGAATTCTATAAAAAGAAAGTATTCAGTACCTGGTCTGTAAATAAATTTTTCCAAAATATTGTAAAAAATAAATTTGTAGATTTTGGTGAATACTGGTACGACAATGGTGGCTTACCTTCAATCCTAGTTAACTATTTAAAAACACACGAACTGAATATCTTTGATTACTTAGATAAAAACAAGAGTTTAAAAGTTACGGATGATGACTTTAAAAATCCAACCTCATTAACCACAATCAATCAGAATGTACTGATGTGCCAGACAGGATATCTAACATTACGTTCTTCACTTAATGATTCTAATATCATTCTTTAGGTATTCCAAATGGAGAGCTCTATAAAGCTTTAAATAAGCTTTTAGCAGCCAAATTCTTTAAAGGGACGATTGATGTTACCAATGATGCTAATGAGAACATCCTGGATGTAGGTTCTGTTGAGGATATCATCAGTTTACTTAACACTATGGTCAACACTGTAACCTATGATGCCTATCCATTAAATTCAGAATCATCAGTGCAGAATTATGTTAAAGCCTATCTACTAGGAGCTAAACAGAACGTATCATCAGAAGTTCATCAGGCTAAAGGCAGAGCTGATTTAATGATTGAAACCAATAAACGCAGAATTGTCTTTGAATTTAAGTATGCAAAAAATGATACTGAAGCTAAGGCAAAACTACTTGATGCAGTAGAGCAGATAAAAACTCGAGACTATGGCAATATTGTGCCTAGAAAGGATGAGCTGTTAAGAATAGCTGCTGTCTTCAATGCAGATCCTAAGATAAGGGCTTTTACTCTTTCTCAACAGGTTTAATGATCTTTCTAGAAGAAAGTTTTTTTCTCCTTCCCTTAAAAAGCCTCTATCAGTTACCTTTGACAGAGGCTTCATAGTTTTTTTGTAATCTTAAATTACTTAGTCTTCTTCCAGATAAACCAGTTGAACAAACCAATCATCATGCCACCACCGATGATGTTACCAATGGTTACAGGAATTAAGTTTGAGAAGATAAAGTGCATTACATTAAGATCTGCATAATGATCCATGTTGATGTTATTCATGAACTCAGGAATTGAGAAATAGTGCAACACAATACCCATTGGGATCATGAACATATTGGCAATACTGTGTTCAAAGCCTGATGCTACGAACATGCCAATAGGGAAGAGCATCACTAACAGCTTATCAGTTACAGTCTTACCACCCCATGATAACCATACAGCTACACATACCATGATGTTGCAGACAATACCTAAGCATAAAGCTTCAATAAAACCACGAGCATAAGCTACAGCTCCAAAGCCATCTGATGGATAGACATGCTCAACCTTATGAAGTGCAGTATTTAAAATGGTAAGTCCCCAATTGCCGTTAAAGTTCATATAGGTTCTGCCTAAGAAGATTAAAAGCACAATAATCATGGCTCCTACAAAGTTGCCAAAATAAACTGTAGCCCAGTTCTTTAATAAAGTAGCTGTGGTGATCTTACCTGATGCTCTGGCAATTAAAGTTAAAGTAGATGAGGTGAATAACTCTCCACCTAACAGTACTACTAAGAACAGTCCCAATGCGAAGAAAAGACCTCCTACAACTTTACCAGGTCCATCACCTAAAGCTGCAACAGCTGTAGTGTAGAAGCAGAAAGCTAAAGCAATTGAAGCACCAGCCAGAATTGCTAATAAAAAGGCTCTTGTAAATTTCTTTGAAGCTTTGTCCATCACATGATGTTCAGCAGCTTCAACCATGGCTTGAGGAGATAAAGCCTGTAATGATGGTGTATCACTCATAATATGTCTCGTGTTGTTTATAACCTTAAGATAAATTCACTTAGATAAATTCACTTTGTAAATCCAGTTAGAAAGTGAAATCCAGTAAAACCAATCTCTTTTTTGAAGTTGTTGTCTGTAGAAAAACCACAGATCTGCAATACCTAAGTAATTATTATCTAATCAGTCTTAGGTATTACTATGTGCATGTGTTCAAGGTGTAGTAAGTAGGATTTTTAAAGTCTTCTTACAAAATGATGTCCATTTTACATGAAAAAGCCATTTTCATGAAAACCAAAATAAGAGAGTTTTACTTTATGGGCAAAGATTGCGTTAAGTGAAGCGCAAAGTTTTGCTTTACTTACTTCCAACAGATTGTGTAAAAACAAAGAAGAGAGGTAATTTTTATTGTATTGATCTTCTTTTGAACGGTGGAAATTTTAAAGCAGGAGCACAAGCTCCTGCTAAAGTTTAGCTTATCAAAGATATAAGATAGGTAATGTAGTTAAGACATAGTTTTTATTATTTTCTACTACTTAATTTCTGCATCAGTTAAAGTGCTTTCAGTTAAAGAGCCTGCCTTAGTCTGAATGCATAAGAACTCTAGATCAGTTGTTGCACTGATAGTTCTTACGCCAGCAGGGGCAATCTTTAAGAAAGAACCTTCCTTTACAGGATATTCTTTACCGTCAACACCAATTGAGCCTGTGCCCTTTAGCACAATCCATAACTCCTCGTTTTCCTTGTGCTTGTGAGCAAAAGGAGCCTTTGAGCCTGCTGACATCTTGTTTACAGAGATCTCACAACCCGTAATACCTAAAAGATCTTTTAAGAATAATTTTGAAGAGCAGGATAATTTTGCATCTTTGCACTCCATCTCATAAGAACCGATGTCAGAAAATGAGCCGATATCAGCAAAGGTTGCATTGGTGTCTTTAACAAAATTCTCTAATTTCTTTGAGTTGTCTGATAACTTAAATGAAAGATCCATTTTTATATCTCCATAGAAACAATGTTAGTTGATTTATAACGTTAAATCCAAATCAGTGGTATCTATAAAAGTAGTTAGATATCTAACTATTTTTATATCAAAAAATCTATTCAAGGTTCTTACGAATACGATCCATAAGAGTTTCTACAAGTTCAGCTTCTTCAGTAGAAAAACCTTTATAAGCCTTTTCATTTAAATCGTGGCTGATCTTTTCAAAGACAGGTTTAAAGTCCAGTCCTTTTTGAGTCAGCTCAATTAAAGTTACACGGTTATCTTTACTTGAACGTGTTCTTTTAACAAGCTCTAATTTTTCTAGCTTATCAATTAACACTGTTACAGTAGCTTTGGTTCTATCTACTTTTTTAGCAAGCTCCTGCATAGGCATAGCGCCAAACATTAAGAGACATTTAATAATATCTCCATGTGAAGGAACTATTCCATTAAGGCCTGCTTTTTCCAATTCATTAGTTAAGAATTGATTACCAGCCTTTCTTATTCTCGATGCGTAAAAAACTGCTAAATATTTCATGTCTTAATAATAGTTAGACATCTAACTAATGTCAATAAATTTTTTTTAAATATTTCTGAAACTTTTATGGGCAGGAATTTTCTCAAATAGAAAAATATTTTCTCGATATAAAAGCCGTTTTGTAAAGATCTTAAGAGAAATGTTAAAAAAAGTAGTTGACGAATTTTAATCTCATTATATAATGTAACGGCTTTTGAACGAGACCAGTTCGTTCAAGTGTCAGACTGGGGGTATAGCTCAGCTGGGAGAGCATCTGCTTTGCAAGCAGAGGGTCAACGGTTCGATCCCGTTTACCTCCACCATCTTGATGATGTGAAACTTTCCTCTTGTGGGGGTATAGCTCAGCTGGGAGAGCATCTGCTTTGCAAGCAGAGGGTCAACGGTTCGATCCCGTTTACCTCCACCATCTTGATGATGTGAAACTTTCCTCTTGTGGGGGTATAGCTCAGCTGGGAGAGCATCTGCTTTGCAAGCAGAGGGTCAACGGTTCGATCCCGTTTACCTCCACCATCTAAGATTTCCAAACAATCTTTTTCAAATCATAATCATTTTTTTTCAAAAAATTTGTTGACGTTATAATTTTATTCGATATAATTGTTCACGCTTTTTGACGTGGGGTTATAGCTCAGTTGGGAGAGCGCTTGCATGGCATGCAAGAGGTCAACGGTTCGATCCCGTTTAGCTCCACCAACGTCAATAAGTCATCTCTTTTGTGGGGGTATAGCTCAGCTGGGAGAGCATCTGCTTTGCAAGCAGAGGGTCAACGGTTCGATCCCGTTTACCTCCACCACCTAAGTTTTAGCTTTTTTCCTGAAATCCTTGATCAAACCTTCAAAAAATACAAACAAATCTTAACATGTTGCTCAATAGAGACTAAGTTTTTTGCTAATTTTCGTGTTGCTATTGTTATAATTGCAATAATTGAAAATTAGATGAATTACTGAGGTTTTTGATGAACTTAAAGATTACTACTCTTGCAGTAGCTTTAGCTACTTCACTGAGCTTGTCTGCCCATGCCGAAGATTTAATGGATATCTATAAAGAGGCTTTACAGAAAGATACTCAGGTAGCTCAGGCAAAAGCTGATGCTGATGCAGCTCATGCAGGCCTTACAGAAGCTACAGCTGCACTGTTGCCTCAAATTGATGTTGTAGGTTCAATTACTAAGACCAGAACAAATACCATCAAAGCTTACAATGCTCGTGGTAGCAATAAGAACAGCTCTGCTGCTTTAACTTTATCTCAGCAGATCTGGCGTCATAGCTCATGGGCTAACAGATCAATTGCAGAAAAAAATGCAACTTTAAAAGATCTTGCATACGCTGATGCACAGCAAAGCTTAATTTTAAGAGTAAGCAATGCTTACTTTAATGTATTAAGTGCCGCTGATACCTTAAAATACCAGAAAGCCAATAACGTAGCTCTAAAGCGTCAGTTAGCTGAAGCAGAGCGTCGCTTAAACGTAGGCTTAATTGCTGAGACTGATAAGTTAGAAGCTCAGGCTGCTTACGATTTATCAAATGCAGCTGTAATTGCAGCTGAAAATGCTCTTATCAATTCATATGAGCAAATCAGAGTTTTAACCGGTCGAAAGATTTCTGTAGAGCAACTATCAAAACTTGATGAGAACAAGTTTGATACTCCTCGTGTTGATAAAGATTTAGCAAAGCTTGTTAAAGGTGCTGAGGAGAACAACTTAGCCCTACAGCAGCAGGTTGTAAGCCGTGATATTGCTAAAGACAATATTACTTTAGCTCGTTCAGGTCATGAGCCTACCTTAGACTTAAATGCTAATTTAAAAACTGGTTACACTGACTATACATCTAATGTTCCAGAGGCAAGCTTTGTTGATAACAACGCCTGGTCTAAATCTGTAGGTTTAACTCTAAGTGTACCTATCTTCCATGGCGGTGCTACATCAGCTGCTGTTGATAAAGCTCAGGCACAGTACATCGCTGCATCAGAGTCTTTAGAGTACGCTCACCGTTCACTGCTTACTAATGTAAACAACAGCTATAACAACGTTAATGCTGCTATCAGCTCTGTAACCGCTTATAAGAACTCAGTTAAATCATCAGAATCAGCTTTAAAAGCAACTAAGGCTGGTTACGATGTAGGTACTCGTACTATGACTGATGTTTTAAATGCAACTCAGAAGTTATATGACTCAATGCAGAAATCTGCTGAGTCTCGTTATAACTACATCGAGTCTCGTTTAGCTCTGTTATACGCTGAAGGTGACTTAAAAGTAGAGCATATCAATCAGATCAATTCAGGTTTAAAGAAATAAGATCTAATCTAAGTCTTATTTAAACCTTAAGCCGGAGAGCAGAGATGTTGTCCGGCTTTTCTTACACTTACAATAGTAAATCTCTCTTCATATTTAGCTTTACGGCAACCAAATGAAGCCGATCGTTATCACAAAAAATGTTAGTTAATCATATACTGTAGTTAACTTGCAAGTTTAAGTGGGTCCATATATAAAGAACATCCTGTAAGGTTTCGCTTCAGGATCTGATTAACTGTTTTGACAACAAATGAGCTATCAATTTTGGTGACACTGATCGGTTCTATTTGTTTGCCGTAAAAGAAAAACAAAAGCTAATTGAAGAAGGCAAGATAAAGAAAGAAAAGCCTTTACCTCCAATTGCGGAAGACGAAATTCCTTTTGATATTCCAAATAGTTGGATGTGGTGCCAATTAGGTGATGTAACAACATACTCTCAAACAAAAGTTAAAATTAACGGAAAAGACATATGCAGTAATATTTGGTCATTGGATCTTGAAGATATAGAGAAAGATACAGGCAAAATTCTGAATATAGTGCAATCATCTGAAAGAAAAATAAAAGGTGATAAAACAAAGTTCTTTAAAGGCGATATTACTTTATAGTAAGTTGCGACCTTATCTAAGAAAGATATTAGTCGCACCTGAAAATGGAATTTGTACTTCAGAGTTGGTGCATTTCTCGTCGTATAAGCCAGAATGTAATTTGTATTTGCTTTATTTGTTAAAAAGTAGTTATATTGACTTCACGGTTAACAATGCAACTTACGGAATGAAGATGCCTAGAGTATCAACCGAAACAATGGTTAATTTATTAGTTCCTCTTCCCCCATTATCAGAGCAAAAACGAATAGTAGCTAAAGTCGAGGAGTTGCTATCTTTATGCGATAAGTTAAAACTTAAATAGCATTTCTAAATGAGATACTAGCCTATTGTTGATGAGAATTAACTTTCAAATCGACAATAGGTTAATCTCATTATAAAACTGTTCTCAATAGGCTCCTTACCCCTTTGTGAATTATAGGTGCGTTTCGGACAGTATTAGTTTGCAATAAAAGCTCTCTTTATTGGCAAATGCAAGGTCTTCTTTCTCTTCTTACATTCAATATTTTGTTCAGAAAACAATCTGGCTCATATTTATTCATTTCATAAGTCTGTACTCGATTTTGTTTGCAACAAGAGCTAGCTAAAGAACACTTTTTAAGTGATCTCTTATTTTTACAACCAACATGCTCTGTGAAGATATTTAGAATTCTTGGAGAGAATTTTTTATGAAGTGGAGCGAGTGACGGGAATCGAACCCGCGTCAGTAGCTTGGGAAGCTGCAGTTCTACCATTGAACTACACTCGCATTTTGAAATATTCAGACTTGCTGTTGCACCTGAACTTGTAGCGCAAATTGTACCAAATTCTTGATATTTGGGCAAACTCAATTTAGCAGTTAAATTGCTCTGATAAGATTGATCTTAATTCAGCAGGAATTTATATCATGAGAAACAGAAACTCCACCTCAAATCAAGGTGGAGTTCTAGATATGCTATTGGTCTTAATAACTATTGCTTAGATAGCAAGTTTTCTCTTGATGTACTGAATACTATCTGTGATGGTATTAGTATCTGTTGCAGAGGAAGCTGAGGTTACACACTTAAGACCAGCATGATCACCATCAATTAACTCACCGTAGCATGTAAGAGGCAATACCTGACCTAAGACCTTAAGTCCCATAGATTTTAGCTCTCTGTAAGCTGCTACCGTAAATTCAGCTCCTTTAGTGTAAAGAGCCTGTACATCAGGACGTTTTTCAAGAACTTTCTGTACAATCTGACCATAAGCTGTAGAAATGATATCTAAAGCTTCAGTTTGAGTTCTGTTGGTCTTTAAAAGCATTTCCTGATATTCAGCTGAGAGCTGATTGTTAACTTCCATATTGTCAGATACAGCAAATGAGATGGTGTAGTTGTTGAACTTTGTGGAGATTTCATCTACTACACGGTTAATCTCGGCATTACGGTGTTGCTGATCTTCTAATAACTCAAGATTATGTACGGTGACGATATTAACTTTCTCTTCAAGTCTTAACAGTTCAACCTGAGCTGAAATTAAAGGATTTACACCACCTACAATACCAAAGATCTTTGCACCTGAGGCTGCGGTGGCAACAGACTTGGTTCTCATCACCTTACGGGCTAATGTAGCTGTAAAAGGACCTGGATCTACAGCTAAGAACTTAATCTTTGAGATCACCACCGCATCAGCAATCTTGTTGATATCTTCCTGAGAAGTGCAATCAAAAACGATAGCTCTTGTACCTGCATCAGCTAACTCTTTAATCTTTAGCGCAAGATTATCTGTGCCTTTTAAGAACTCTTTTAAGTGCAGTGGTTCTGCTTTGTACTGGAACTTTTCTGTAAATAAGTCAGCTACACGACCTGATTCTGCTGGATACAGATCTTCAAGACCTGCTAAGGATTTTTGCAGAGGCTTACCATCAACTAGGATATAACCGCCAACATTGGTTCTGCGCAATGCTGGGAAAGCTGGAACTACAATGGCAACTCTATCAGGATCACCTAGGGCATCTAACAGAGCTTCTGTTTCAGCACAGGTGTTGCCTCTCATAGCAGGGTCAATACGTTTAGCATAAAGCTTTACTTCATCAGACTTTAAAAGTTTAGCAGCTGAGAACACCATCTGATAGCTCTGTTGAGCAGTAAGATTTCTTGAATTAGTTGAATACACAAAGCAGTCATACTTTTGTGTAATAGGATCTTTTAAACCGCGAGTGCTCATTAAAGAGCAAACTGTATTGCCATTTTTCTCTAATAAAGAACCAACAGCTGAGCCGCCGGTGATTTCATCTGCAATCACTATACATTGTGGCATTATTATTTATCTCCTTTAGCCGAGAGTTGCAATCTTTGCACGCAGGGTAAGAATGCTTGAAGGTACAACAGACATTTCATCAACTCCAAGCTGAATTAATTTTCCTAGGAATTTCTCATCTGAGGCAAGCTCACCGCAGATACCAACCCAAATTCCAGCTGCATGACCATTTTTAACCGTAGTTTCAATGAGTCTTACCACAGCATGGTGGTATGGATTTAGATAACTTCCAAGATCTGCATTTTGTCTGTCAGCAGCTAGTGTGAACTGAGTTAAATCATTAGTACCGATACTAAAGAAATCTACTAATGGAGCTAACTCATCTGAGATTAAAGCTGCAGCAGGGGTTTCAATCATGATGCCAAATTCAACATCATCTTTAAAAGGAAGTTCTTGAGCAGTAAGCTCCTTTTTAATGTCATCGATAATTCTCTTGCATTCTATGACTTCTTCAACCGAAGTAATCATAGGGATCATGACAGAGAGGTTACCAAAGACGGAGGCTCTGTAAAGAGCGCGTAACTGTGTTTTAAATAAGGCTCTGTTAGTAAGACAAAGACGAATTGCTCTTACACCCATAGCAGGGTTTTCTTCAGGTTTTAGCATGAAGTATTCAGCAGTCTTATCAGCACCGATATCAAGAGTTCTGATGATGACCTTCTTACCGTTCATGCCTTTTAGAACATCTTTATAAATCTTAAACTGCTCTTCTTCTGTAGGGTAGTCATGAGCCTGCATGTAGATGTATTCACTTCTAAACAGACCGATTCCTTCAGCATCAGATGCTTTTATAAGATCGATATCAGCTAATGAGCCTGAGTTTGCATACAGGCGAATAGTGCGACCTGAACGGGTCTTGGTTTCTTTACCACGGTATTCTTCTAAATGGGAATGCTGAACATCGTCAGTCTTCTTCATTTCGGTAAAGCGCAGAATGGTTGATTCGTCAGGTTCTATGTAAACATAACCTGAATTTCCATCAACAATGGCTTTTTTACCTTCAAGATCTTCAGTTAACTCATCACCGATGCAGACAATGGTAGGAATACCCATGGTTCTGGCAAAGATAGCAGTATGCGATCTTGTAGAACCTTTAGAGGTGATGATACCGGTAACTTTTTGGTTATCTAGCTGAACAGTCTCTGATGGTACCAAATCATCAGTTGCAAGAATAACAGGACCCTTGTTATCAAAGCTAAGACCATGTTTTTTGAGCTTACCAGCATGCATCATCAGAATTTCTTTAACACGTCTTGAAATATCGATGACGTCAGCTGCACGACCACGCATGTAGTCGTTATCCATTTCTAAGAACTGCTTTTCAAATTTGTGAGCAACCTTAGTTACGGCATACTCAGCATTAGCATGTTCTTTTTCAATGAGTTTATTAACAGATGATACATAGTCAGGATCATCTAACATCATCTGATGGATCTGGAAAACTACGGCATTTTGCTCACCTAGTTTTTCTAATGATGCATCATACAATGCGTTCAATTGAGAGATGGCATGAAGTCTAGCTTTTTCAAAGCGTTCGCACTCTGCTTTAGTATCTGAAACAGAAGTCTTTTCAAGACCAGTTTTAGCTCTTTTTAAGAAGCTAATAGTACCAAAGGCGATGCCTTTGTTGGCAACAGTACCTTCGAGCATCGATATATTCTTATTTTTGCTGTTCAAGATATCACCTTTTGTCATTAGATAATTCTTTAGATCATAAGGGTATATTCTGATTATATCTGCAAATTCTTATAAGTTAGGTGATAGGTATATAAAAAAATAAGATTGAAGGCTAAATTTTAAGGTGTACAGCGTTAATGTGCCTGAGTAAAAGATCTGTTGGTAATTGAGTTCTAGTTGAATGTGCTGGGGAAAATGATTTTGTATAAAAGAGCTTGGATAAGTTTGCTGATGTGATTTCAGAACGCCTTCAATGCACATAGTGGCAGAAAGAACTTATATTGGCAGAGTTTATTCAGATCGAACATATGGCAAGTGCTCATAGTAAAAAGCAAGAGTTTTAACTAGACCTATGGACAAGACACTTAATATGGGCTATCTTAGCCACGTGTCCTTTCAATGTATGCGGTAAATCCGTGCTTTCTTTTTTACGGTAAATCCACGTTTTCTACATTCTAAAGGACACTTTATCGGAAATTATCGATATCCAAATAAACCCCGTTTTACGGTTTACTGCATTACCATGTGGAACATTACGCATTACTGTTATCTTTATTTGTAGCTCTGACAGCTATCTTTGCAAAAATCGGTGTTAAGGATATTAACTCTAACCTTGCAACCGCCATCCGCACTACTGTAATTTTATTTCTGACATGGGGCATAGTATTTTTTACTGACAGAGTAAGTGAAATTAAAAATATCAGTCGTCATACCTGGTGTTTTTTACTACTCTCAGGAATTGCAACTGGTCTGTCCTGGCTCTTTTATTTTAAAGCGTTGCAGTCAGGTGTCGTTTCACGTGTTGCTCCTATTGATAAATAAGACAGCATAACAGTTTGTTGAGTGCGTTGTGTAAGATAACTTTGTCTAGAGCTTTGCACTTATAAAGGTAGATTATTTTGATTACGTTGTTATGTCATAAAGATGTGGAGGAAATATGGCTTTATATAAGACTGTATTAGTTACAGGAGGCTCAGCAGGCTTTGGTTTTGCTATTTGTGAAAAACTTGCAAGTCAAGGTTACAAAGTAATTGCAACAGCACGTCGTCAAGACAAATTAGATGCCTTAGCAAATAAATATGAAGGTCAGATCTTCCCATTAAAGCTTGATGTAACTGATACTGAAGCAGTTGATTCTATCTTAGATAAGTTACCTGATGAGTTTAAAAACATTGATGTTTTAGTTAATAACGCAGGTTTAGCCTTAGGTCAGGACAAAGCATTTACCTGCTCTTTAAAAGACTGGCATACCATGGTTAATACCAACATCAAAGGGTTACTCAATATTACTCACAAACTGCTACCATTGATGGTTAAAAAGAACAAAGGTTATATCATCAATTTAGGCTCAACTGCCGGTGCATGGCCATATACAGGAGGCAATGTCTACGGTGGTACTAAAGCTTTTGTTGAGCAGTTTTCAAGAAATCTAAGATGTGATTTAGCAGGTACTGCACTTAAAGTTACTGTAATTAAGCCAGGTCTTTGCTCTAATACAGAATTCTCAAATGTACGTTTTAAGGGCGATAACGAAAAGGCTACTGCTGTTTACAAAGACGTTGAAGCAATTTTACCTGAGGATATTGCTAATACTGTAGATTATCTCTTAAGCACTCCAGCTCACATGAATATCAATGAACTTGAAATTATGCCTGTATGTCAGACTTTTGGTGGTCTTTTAGTTACCAGAAATCTTGATTTAGATGAGAAGTAATTAGAGAAAATTGAATAAGAATGTAGGTGTTCCTACATTCTTATTTGAGATCAACTTCTGTAACGACACAGCGTGTAACTATTTTAGCTTTTTACAAGCTACAAGACAGTTCTTTCCAGAAAATGCAATTCCATAGGCAAAGATACTTTGAGTCATGCTGTTTTGCAAGAAAGGTTCAGCATAGTTCTTCTCTTCTATTTGTGATAGTTCTTTTTTACTTAAGGATACTAAATCAGAACCTAAAGAGCCTACTTTTAATTCGATAATTACAGCTTTTTCTGAAAAAGTATCTGCAAAGGAGATATCAGAATAACCATTGCCTGCTTCATTATTTGAGTGATATTCGGAGAAAAAATTTTCAGAGCAGTTGGTGAAAAGACCATTTAGATAGCCGTGGTAGTAATTCTCTAATGGAGCTTTAGTTGCATTGTCTCTTAATGAGATAAATCTCATTAAAATGGCACGAAGTTTTGTTTGAGCAAAACTGTTATCTCCATTTAAGAGAGCAGTTGCTATTTCATCAGCAACAGAGTTAGGGGCAATTTCTTTATTAAATCTCCTTTGAATGCTATCTTTAAAGCAATTTTTGATTTCCAAATTAGGAATTCTTACAAAGACATCATTATTAGATACAGTGTTTATTCTAAGATTTTTATTATTAGACTTATCCCAGTCTAAGGTCAGATATCCAGTATGTAGGAGTAACGACCAGAAATCATTAGGATCATGCTCTGACAGACTGTCATAGTTCATGGAGTCGTTTAGAATAAAGCTAATTGATTTACCATCAACTAAATCCTGCATCTTTCGAGTATCACTGTCGGTTAAATAACCAAGATATTCACCTAAGGCACTGTCAGATGAAGAATTTACCCAATAGTTATTAGCTTTTACCAACTCTGTATGACCATTTAGATTGTTTTTATAATTTTCTTTAATGAAATTTACCACATCCCATGGACAGAACATCTCTTTGTCACAGAACTTATAACCGTCATAGTTATTTTTAACGTCTGTATCATAATCATCCATCTCATAATCTTCTAAGAACTTATATGTTTCATCTTTGGTAAAACCAATGATTCCAGTTAAATCCATATCTGTGGAGATTACAGTATTTACTGTAAGATTATTTACACCAGTAAAGATGCTGTTTTTTGCAACCTTTAAACAGCCTGTGATTACGACTTTACTTATAATTGAAGTCTTCTTTTCAGGATCTTTTTGAGGATCTTTTAAGAAACCTAAGAAAGATGACATTAAAGTAACCATATCCTTATGGTAGCCATTAGCCTGTGTTTTAGCTAAAGGAACAGCATACTCGTCAATTAAGACATAGACCTGCTTTTTAAAATGCTTATACAGCATCCTTGCTAAAGATATGATGGCAGAGGTTACATATGATTGTGCCCTCTTATCAAAGCTTTTTAGGTAATCCTCATCACATAATTTCTCAAACTTAGCTTTTTCTTTTTCATCAAGTGATGGACTGTCTTTTAAAAACTGTATTCGTTTGCTTTTGCTGATACAACTTCTGCTAATTTATAATAGGCATCCTCAAAATCAACACCATGAACACCTTTTAAGGTAAGACAGATAACTGGATGCTGTCCCATGTATTTTTCACAGAACTCTCTGTCTTCTAATATCTTGGTATCTTTAAACAACTTTTGCTGAAGTATGGTGTCTCCAGGATTTGCCGAGTTTATTTTCAAAAAAATACTCAACTATGGACATAAACAGAGTCTTACCAAAACGTCTTGGTCTAGTAAATAACATTACATTTGACTTATCTTTATCAATAAGCTCTTTAAGATAAGGCGTCTTATCTACAAAGTAGCATCAGTTATCTTTTAGCTCACTATAGACATCTTTTCCGTATGGTAATGGTAAGAATTGTTTAGTAGTCATTGTCTTGTTCTCAACTCATTAGTTCTACTTTAATTATACATGATAAAAATTTTGAGAATTTTGATTAGTGGCGTTTTATGCTGGTAAATCAAATTGATGAACTTTTGGACACTTCTTTTTCATCACCAAAACTTTTCGTACAAAATAATCTTTTAAACTGTCTACCACATGCATCACTTCTAAATGTGCGTGAATTCGCAACTTCTGAAAATTATTTGTGACAAATTTTCAAAAATTTAAAGCAAGAACTTAAAAATTGTGAAAATAAGATCACAATCTATAGTCAGTTAGAAATTTTGCTTTATAAGCTGAGCTCGTACTGACTTTGACTTAACGCTTTGAGTTAGATAATCAACGATTTCATAACACACAAAATGTAGAAGGGAAAACACAACTATGTACTTTCCCTTTATGAAAGCTGCATTAAAACTTTTGGAGTAATAAATGACACTAAAAGATCTACATAGCACCTTCAAATTATTAGATGGCAATAAAATTCCTTGTCTAGGTTTTGGAACCTATAAGATTGACAAAGGTCAGGCAGGTATCGATACACTGCTTCATGCCATTGAATTAGGATATAGACATTTTGATACCGCTTCTTTGTATGGAACTGAAGAAGCATTAGGTACAGCCATTAAGTTATCAGGCATAGATAGAAAGAAGATCTTTGTTACCACCAAGGTTTGGAAAGACGATTTAGAGCCTGAAAAGATTAGAGCTTCACTTGCAAGTTCACTTGAAAAACTGCAGTTGGATTATGTTGATTTACTTCTTATCCACTGGCCACGTGCAACCGAAGAAGATGATGGATGGGAAGACAGATTAGCTAAAGCCTGGCAGACTTTTATTGAGTTAAAAGAAGAGGGCAAGACTAAATCAATTGGTGTTGCAAACTTCTTACCTCATCACTTTGATGCTTTAAAATCTGAGGTTAAACCTTGTGTAGATCAGATTGAGTTCCACCCAGGTTACATGCAGACAGGAGCTGTTGATTACTGCCACCGTCATGACATTGTAGTTGAAGCCTGGATGCCATTAGGTCGTGGTGCTTTAATTAATTTACCTGTAGTAAAGGAAATTGCAATCAAGCATCAGGTAAGCGCAGGTCAGGTTCTCTTAAGATTCTGTTTAGATCATGAGGTATTACCTCTAGTTAAGAGCTCTAATATTGAAAGAATCAGACAGAATGCTGATATCTTTGACTTTAAGCTCTCAGAAGATGAGCTTACAGCATTACGTGCTGTAGCTGAAAAGACTGCCTGGTCAGGTGAACATCCTGATCTTTCAATTCCAAAGCTCAAGACTCCTGCAAAATAGAGATTTCCTAAATCGTCAAAGCCAAACTTAGACGATTTTTAAAACATTTCTTTATTAACCCCCAATGTATCTGCAACGAAAGTTGCAGATACCTCCCATTTCATTTTTAATGAGCGTGACTGTCTTAGTCGTGGTAAAATATGACAAATTTTTTAAATGGGAAATAATCATGACCGTTAAAACAAGATTTGCTCCATCTCCTACCGGTTTCTTACACGTAGGTGGTGCTAGAACAGCCTTATTCTCATGGCTATATGCAAGACACTGCAATGGACAGTTCGTATTACGTATTGAAGATACAGACAGAGAACGTTCAACTCAGGAAGCTATTGACGCTATTATTGAGTCAATGAAGTGGATCGATCTGAAATGGGATGAAGGTCCTTACTATCAGACCAAGCGTTTTGACCGCTACCATGAAGTTATTGAACAGTTATTAAAAGAAGGCAAAGCTTACAAGTGCTACTGCTCTAAAGAGCGCTTAGAGAAAATGCGTGAAGAGCAGATGAAGAACGGCTTAAAGCCTCGCTATGATGGTCACTGCAGAGATGATCATTCAGAGCATGCTCCAGATGAGCCATACGTTATCCGTTTTAGAAATCCAGATGACGGTATTGTAGCATTTGACGATATGGTAAAAGGCCATATTGAGTTTAAGAATTCAGAGTTAGATGATTTCATCATTCAGCGTTCTGATGGCACCCCAACCTACAACTTCTGCGTAGTAGTTGATGACTGGGATATGGGTATTACCCACATCATCCGTGGTGATGATCATGTTAACAACACACCTCGTCAGATTAACCTGTACAAAGCTTTAGGTGCTCCAGTTCCAGTATTCTGCCACTTAGCTATGATCTTAGGTGATGACGGTACCAAGTTATCAAAGCGTCATGGTGCTGTATCAGTAATGCAGTATCGTGAAGATGGTTACTTACCTGAGGCTTTAGTTAACTACTTAGTTCGTCTAGGCTGGTCACACGGTGATCAGGAAATCTTCTCACGCGAGGAAATGATTTCTTTATTCACATTAGATGCAATCACCAAGAGTGCTTCTGGCTTTAATACTAAGAAATTAGACTGGTTAAATGCTCATTACATGAAGACTCTACCAGCTACAGAGGTAGCTAAAGAGTTGATATGGCACTTAAACAGAATCGGTATTACTGATTTATCAAAGGGTCCTGCTCCTGAGGAAATCGTTCGCAACTACTGCGAAAGAACCCATACTCTAAAAGAGATGGCTCAGAAGGCTGCTTGCTACTATCAGGAGATCACAGAGTATGATCCTGCTGGTGTTAAGAAGTGGATCAAAGAAGGTTCAGTTGATGTACTAAAGGATGCTTTAGCTTCATTACAGGCTTTACCTTCATGGGATGCTCAGTCAATCGATAAAGTATTAGAAGATGTTGCTGCAAAACGTGAAATTGGTATGGGCAAGGTGGGTCAGCCACTGCGTATTGCTGTAACCGGTAGCGCTATGTCTCCTGGCATTGGCGACACCATGATGCTTGTAGGTCGTGAGCGTACCTTAAAGAGAATCGAAAACGCTATTGAACACTTTAGCGCTTAATACTAAATAAGGCAGGGTAACCTGCCTTTTCATGTTCCTAGGAATGTAAATGTATTCAAATTTACTGACAAAAGCTTTGCTTGCAGCATCTGTGTTAGTTTTAACCTCATGCTCAAACTTTGAATTCAAGACCAATGTGGATCCTAGCAATTTCAAAGAGTACTTCAAGCCTTCATATGCTTCAGAAGTTTCAGAAGAAGATCTTGAGAAAGTGCCAAACCGCTCATTAGGTTTAGTTGAAGGTGTATCTTGTCAGATTAAAGACACTGATGCGATTGCAACTGAAACTGATGCAAGAACTAAAGCTAGAATTAAGGCTGCTGATTTAGGCGCAAATGCTATTAAGTTTGGCAAATGTGTCCGCTTAACTAATACTCCTGCCTGTCTAGTATCTGTTACCTGTTATGCCGATGCACTAGTAGTTGATGACTCAAAGCATACCAAGTCAAAATAGTTTCAATATAGAACCTATTGGTTTCATACATTCACCCTATGCCGAGAAGTTTGCTGTTCCAAGACAGCCTGGTCTTGCACCAGATGCTCTCTCGGTAATTGAGTTTTATCCTCCATATAATGATGAACTGTCTTTTGTCGGCATAGACGGTTTCTCTCATATTCATGTGATCTTTTTGTTCGACAGGGTGGAATACACCTCATTTAGACCTAAGGTAAGACCACCTAGATTAGGTGGCAATACTTCTGTGGGAGTTTTCGCCACAAGATCACCATTCAGACCTAATCGTTTGGGGCTGTCCATTGTAAAACTCAATCGTGTGATAAGAGAAAACGGTAAGGTCAAACTTGAGGTAAAAGGTGCAGATTTAGTTGATGGTACTCCTGTCATTGATATCAAGCCTTATATCCCATTTGTGGACTCAGTACCTAATGCAAAAGGAGGCTTTGCTAAAGAAAAGCCAAAAGTTTTAGAGGTTGTCTATCAAGACAATCTTGATGACTATATTGAATCCTTTGTAGGTCCTAAAAGACTTGAGGCTATTACTCAGACTTTATCTCAAGATCCTCGCCCAGCTTACAAAGACAATGAACACGACACCAAGATTTACAGTGCTAAACTTTATAATCTTGAGATTAAATTTACAGTAAATTTAAATGTAGTAACCGTGATAGCTGTAAATTGCATATCAGGAGAACTGTCATGTTAAAGAAATATTCTCATATTCTTTTTGATCTTGATGGCACTATCTACAACACTGAATATGCCTATACCATGGCTTTATTTGATGTTGTCAAAAGAATTGATCCTAATACTCATGAAACCTATGAGTCTTTAACCCGCTTTATGGGATCATCAGCTAAAGACACCAATAAAGAGCTTCACTATTCTGAAGATGAGTTTGAAAAGCTCTCTGTAGAATGGGCTGATAATGTAAAAAAATATGCTGATCAAATTAAGCAATTTGATGGTGTAATGGGCGTTATCAAGCACCTGAAAGAAAAAGGTTTAAAGCTTGGCATTATTACCTCTCGAGCAAGAGTAATTGGCGGGAAGGAGAACTTATTTGCTTCCCCAATGCCGGTTGAGCTTACCCCATATTTTGATATTTCTATTAGTGCATCCGATGTGGGAAAGCCAAAGCCAGCTCCTGACTCAATCTTAAAGTATATGGAGATGACAGGTGCCAAGCGTGATGAGATCTTATTTATTGGTGATACACAAAGTGATATTACCTGTGCAAAAGATGCTGGTGTGGATTTTGGTTTAGCTGTATGGGGCACAAGATTAGAACGTTCAGTAAAAGTAGCTCATTACTTTTTAAATCCATGGGATATCGTAGGTGCTATTTTTACTTACGACAATCTGAATTATCAGTTCTACAAATGGGCTAAAGAAATTCAGGCTATAGGACAGATCGGTCTTACCTATTGCCAGAATGTTTTTGATATTGAACGTTTTGAACGATTGCGTGAGATTGCTGCCTCTATGGTTGCTACCATGACTGAAGAACCATTAGAAAAGGTCAAAGCAGCTATCTGTATGGATAAAGGCTATATCACTCCAAAGATTGATACTCGAGCAGCAGTCTTTAATGCTGAAGGTCAAATTCTTTTAGTAAAAGAGGCTAAAAACTCAAAATGGTCAATGCCAGGGGGCTGGTGCGATGAGAGTGAGTCAATCTTTTCTAATACCACTAAAGAGGTTCGTGAAGAAGCCGGTATGGTGGTCTCTCCATACAAGTTTGTAGCAATGCTCGATAAGAGCAAATGGAATAAGAGTTCACAGCCATTTCATATCTTGGCAGCCTTTACTATCTGTAAAGAGGGGGAGGGGCAGTTTAGTAAAAACTCTGAGACCTTAGAACGACGATTCTTTTCATTAGATGAAATCCCTGTAGATGATTTAAGAGTAGGTACTACTACCATTGAGCAAATTAAGCTTTGCTTTGACGCTTATAAGACAGAGCATTGGGTACCGGTAATAGATTAGGCAAGATTATTTGGGAGTCAACATGCAGTTTCCAATTGATTTACATACACATACAGTTGCAAGTTATCATGCTTATTCAACTATTGTTGAATATGTCCACCAGGCCAAATTGTGTGGTATTAAGATGTTTGCAACAACCGATCATGGTCCATCACTAGAGGATGCACCTCATGTCTGGCATTTTGGTAATCTGAAAGTAGTTCCAAGAATTTGTGAAGGTATTGCTGTCTTACGTGGTATCGAAGCTAATATCATGCAAGGTGGCACTATTGATATTGATAAATACTACAGAGATAGGCTGGATATTGTCTTAGCAGGCTTCCATCCAAACAATCCTCCTACAAATCCAGAGGAGCACTTAAAAAACTACATCAGTGTCATGGAAAAAGGTCTTGTAGATGTGATTTCACATCCTGGTAATGCCTCATATCCTTGTGATTACGAAGAGTTGCTTGTAGTTGCTAAAAAGTACAATGTAGCAGTTGAGATTAACTCATCATCTGATGTTAATACCAGAAAAGGTTCACATGAGAATTGCGTAAAGATTGCACATCTTGCTAAAAAAATTGGCACCACCATATCTTTAGGTACTGATTCTCATATTAGCTATTATTTAGGTAATTTTGAGAGTGTGATGGAAATTTTAAAGGATGCAAATATAGGCGAAGATCAGATTATTAACACCTCTCCTTTAAAGGTCTTAGACTTTTTAGAGTCTCGCGGTAAAGAGCCAATAGCTCAGATGCGTAGTTTCTTTGAAAAGGCTTAGCCTTTTCTCTCCTTTAAGACTAAAAAGGTCAGCGCAAGCTGACCTTTTAATACGGTTTTTAAAGAACTAGAGATTATTTTGTTTCTTCTCTTTTACCAAACCACTTCTCGTAGATCTTGTCATAAGTACCGTTAGCTTTGATCTTCTTCAAGCCATCTTCAATCTTATCTGATAACTCTTTATTGTTCTTTGAGGTAACGATACCGTACTGCTCCTGAGTGAACTTATCATTGATCATAAAGAGTTTGTCATTTTTTGAGGTAGCTAAGTAGTACTCTAATACAGGCTTGTCGTTTACAGTTGCATCACATGAACCTTTGTTAAGCTCCATGAAAGCTTCTGATGCTGTATTAAACTGTGTTACGTTAGCGCCTTCAATCTTTTGAGCAAACATCGCACCAGAGGTACCAATTTGAGCGCAGATGCTTCTTCCTTTTAAGTCTGCTAATTTCTTAATTTCATCTTTCTTTTCAATTCGAACTAAAGCACCTAAACCTGCATCGTAGTATGGCTCTGAGAAGTTAACAATCTTTTTGCGCTCATCAGTAATAGTAAAGCCTGAGATTGCAACATCAATCTGGTTAGTTACAACAGCAGGGATCTGACCATCAAAAGGCATACTTGAAATGTTGGTCTTATAGCCTTCAACTTCAGCTACTGCGTTGATGATATCAACATCGAATCCTACTAATTCAGAGGTCTTCTGATCCATAAATTCAAATGGAGCAAATGAAGGCTCGGTTGCTACTCTTAGTACATTGTCATCAGCAAAAGCGTTTGTAGCTGAAAGTATTGCAACACTTAAAATGGCGCTTTTTACAAAATTCATAATTTCCTCAAACTATATTTTACTAGCGTTAATCTGCTAGCTTATTTGTAAATATTCACTTAATAACTATAATTTAATAATAAGCATTGAATAATGCAAGAGATTACTAAAATGTTCTTTTTGCTCTAGAACAGTGCGAATTTTTAGGAGATAAATATGCAATTTCTTCATGAATTAGCTGAAAAAGCAGTACATATGAAAAACATCAGATTTAACATGAAAAGAGCTTACAAAATTCGCCGTGATCTTACAGAACAGGTAGAGGTAGGAGAGGGGGGTACTCTTACCTTCAAACGAGGTGAAGCTAAGTATCTAAAGCAGATTGAAAACTTGCATTTAGAACTTTTCAGACAACCTCTCTATCCATGGTTAGTTTGGTTATACCGCTTTAGAGCAAAAGAGCTTATAAGCATTGTTGTCGATAATAATGACAAAGTAATAGCTTATGATCTTTTCTTTTTCCAGCCCGTAGAAGCAAATCAAAAAGTCATACATGAACTCTATGTCGGTGTTGAATACAAGTACCAGGATAAAGGCATTGGTGTAAAGCTAAGACAGTACTCTTCAAAATGCTATGACGAAGGCTACTTAGATGGTATTTCAACACTAGCTGCCTTTGATAATATCAAAGCATTAAGAACTGCTCAAAAGTCTGGTTTTGCTATTACCAAGACAAGTGCTAAGCCATTAGCTCACTATCTTTACAAGCATCTTACTAGACGTTATTAGGTCAAGAGCTGTTAGTAACTTATATTAGAGAGTAAAAAAACTTTAGGCTTATTCAAGTGGAGTTTTAGCCTGTTAAAAATCATTTTCAGGATTATTTTGACGGTTTTATCTGTATAATCGATCATAGATTGGTCGGAGAATAATAATGAAAGATATCAGCTCAACAGGCTCATTTATAGATTTTACTTTAGAGAACTTTATCTAAGTTGATAAGACTGAATATATTCCAAAGCTTGTCAAACTAAAGCGAGTTTTTATCTCCCGTCCACGTCGTTTTGGTAAATCTCTTACCTTAGATACCATAGCAACTTTATTTGAAACAGGTGTAGAACCTTACTTTAAAGGTACTTGGATTTACGATAAATGGACAGAACCTACCTATCCTGTATTAAGACTGAATTTTTTAAATTTTGATAAAAACTCATTAGAGAAATTTAATAATAAACTTAATTCCAAAATCACCGAATTTGCAGAACTTAATCATGTAACCTCCTATAAAGAGAAGGAAGAAGCCGAAGACTCTATTGACCATCTTTTGGAGCAGTTAAGATTAGAGAATCGCCAAATAGTTATTTTAATTGATGAGTATGACTGTCAGATGACAGCAAACATCAATAATGAAACTCTATATAAGCAATTTCAGGAAAAAATCAAAAGCTTTTATGCCAACATCAAAGATAAGTTTGCAATTAAGTTCTTAGGAATAACAGGTGTCACCAGATTAAAAGATGTAGCGATATTTTCAGTTGGCTCTGATATCAACGATATCACTAATGACAGTGCCTATTCTCAGATGATAGGTTTTACACGTGATGAGATTAAAAAGTACTACATTGATTATTTAAAGCTTGCCGCTTCCTGTGAGAATAACTGTAGCGTTGACAAAGTAACCGAAGCTCAGATTGAATCTTTGTTAGATAGACTTGCCAAGAACTATGATGGTTACTGCTTTGATGAATTCTATAAAAAGAAAGTATTCAGTACTTGGTCTGTAAATAAATTTTTCAAAAGTGCGGTATCTAATAAATTTGTATACTTTGGAGAGTACTGGTACGACAACGGAGGTTTGCCATCTATCTTAGTTAACTATTTAAAAACTCATGAGCTAAATTCTTTTGACTATTTAAATAAAGAAAATCCTATAACAATCCCTGTTAACGATTTTATGAATCCAACATCTTTAACTACTATCAATCAGAATGTACTGATGTGCCAGACAGGCTACTTAACCTTACGCTCTGCTTTAACTAGTGGTGATCTTACAGTAGATTTAGGTATTCCAAACGGTGAAATCTATAAAGCCTTAAACAGATTACTTGCCATCAACTTTTATAAGGAAGGTATCTATGCTTTAGCAAATGGTGTTAGAGACCTATTAGATGCAGGTGAGATTGAAGATATCATAGATAGATTCAACTCAGTTATAAATTCAGTATCTTATGATCATTTCCCTATTAACAGTGAAGCTGCTGTACAGAACTACCTATACCTATTCTTAATAGGTGCAGGTATTGAAACAACAACTGAAAGTCACTCTTCAAAAGGAAGAGCAGATTTAATTATAGAAACTAAAAACAGACGCTTAGTTTTTGAGTTGAAGTATGCTCAAAACGAGACTGAGGCAAAGACAAAACTTACTGATGCTGTAGAACAGATTAAAGCTCGTGACTATGGTAATACAGAGCCTAAGAAAGCAGAGCTTTTAAGAATTGCAGCAGTGTTTAATGCTGATCCTAAAGTAAGAAAATTCTCTCAATTTAGCAAAGTCTAAAATCAACTTGTTCCTCAAAAATAACAATGGCTCTTTTAAAGAGCCATTGTTAAGAGAGTTAACTTAGTAAAACTACTTAGTTACTTTCTTGAACTTTAATCTGTGAGGCATTGCATCTTCACCAAGATTTGCTTTCTTCCAAGCTTCATACTCAGTGTAGTTACCCTCAAAGAATGAGACCTTGCCTTCATCACCGTAGTCTAAGATGTGAGTTGCAATTCTGTCCAGGAACCAGCGGTCATGAGAGATAACCATAGCAGAACCTGGGAACTCCAGTAATGCGTTCTCAAGAGCACGTAAGGTTTCAACATCAAGATCGTTAGTAGGCTCGTCTAGCAGTAATAAGTTACCGCCTACCTGTAACAGTTTTGCTAACTGTAAACGACCTCTTTCACCACCTGATAAATCGCCAACACGTTTTTGCTGATCGGTGCCTCTGAAGTTGAAACGACCAATATAAGCTCGTGAAGGGATCTCGTATGATCCTACCTTTAAGATATCCTGACCTTGAGAGATTTCCTCATAAACAGTGTTGCTGTCTTTCATCTGGTCGCGGAACTGCTCTACATAAGCGGTAACTACAGTATCACCTAACTTAATAGAACCTGAATCTGGCTTTTCAATACCGGTTATCATTCTGAACAGGGTAGACTTACCGGCACCGTTAGGTCCGATGATACCTACGATAGCGCCCTTAGGAATGCTAAAGGTTAAATTGTCGATTAACATCTGATCATCATAAGACTTGGACAGGTTGTTCACCTCAAGCACAGTCTCACCTAAACGAGGCCCTGGTGGAATATATAATTCGTTAGTTTCGTTACGGGTCTGATATTCAACTGAAGATAACTCTTCAAATCTTGCCATACGAGCTTTAGATTTAGCATGACGGCCCTTAGCCCCCTGACGAACCCATTCAAGCTCTCGCTCAATAGAACGACGTCTTGCTGATTCTGTGTTCTCTTCAATCTGCAGACGCTTATCTTTCTGATCAAGCCAGCTAGAGTAGTTGCCTTCCCAAGGAATACCCTCACCACGGTCTAACTCTAAGATCCAGCCTGCTACATTATCTAAGAAGTATCTATCGTGGGTAACAGCTACCACAGTTCCTGGGTACTGATGTAAGAACTGCTCTAACCAGTCAATAGATTCAGCATCAAGATGGTTGGTAGGCTCATCTAAAAGCAGCATATCTGGCTTTTCTAATAATAGACGGCATAAAGCTACACGACGTCTTTCTCCACCTGAGAGAACTTTAATCTTTCTTTCTGCAGGAGGAAGTCTTAAGGCATCTGATGCCTTATCAATTTGAACTTCGATATTGTGACCATCATGAGCTTGAATGATTGCCTCGAGCTTAGCCTGTTCTTTAGCTAAAGCATCAAAATCAGCATTTTCGTCAGCATATTCAGCATATACCTCATCCAGACGTTTCAAGGCATTAGTAACTTCAACGAAAGACTCTTCGATTACTTCTTTTACAGTCTTTTCAGGATCAAGTACAGGTTCCTGTGGAAGATAACCGATTTTAATACCAGGTTGAGGTCTTGCCTCACCTTCATAATCGGTATCAACACCTGCCATGATCTTAATCAATGTAGATTTACCTGCACCATTTAAACCTAAAACACCAATTTTTGCTCCAGGGAAAAATGACAGGGAGATGTCTTTTAAGATTTGACGTTTAGGGGGAACAATTTTGCCCACCCTATTCATTGTATAAATGAACTGAGCCATAAATTTCCTCATGTAAATGACCAGCACATTGTAACATGGAATAGGCTTTTTCTAGGAAAAATAGCACAAATAAGAAGACCGCCTTAGGCGGTCTTCAAGAGAAAAATGGAGATTACATTTTTTGTATGATGTTTGCGTGTTTTATTAACTTTCCTGCAGCATCTGCAGAGCCATCTGAGGCTTCTGATTTGCCTGAGTTAGAATTGTAACAGCACCCTGTTGCAGAATTTGAGCTGCTGTCATATTGGAAACTTCCTCTGCATAATCAGTATCACGAATTTGGGCGCGTGAATCTGAAACGTTCTCAGAGATATTCTCCTGGTTTCTAATGGTTGACTCAAGACGGTTCTGAACTGCTCCTAACTCAGATCTTTTTGAATCAACAGCTGTCATTAAATAATCAATACCTGCTAAAACAACCTGAGCATTAGACATAGAGCTGATATCAATACCTTTGCCATTTACCTGATAAGAGAACACATCAGAGAACTTAAACTCAGATACGGTTAATGTAGAGCCTTCAGGTAATTTAAAGGTATCAGAGCCTGAAATTTTAGCAGCTAGTGTTGCTAATGAATTAGTATCAAAACCTGTTGAAAGGTCAATCTTAATGATTGAACCAGGATCTGGGCTAATCTGGAACCTTGCAATTGAGGCATTGCCGTTTAAAAGATCCTGGCCACCGAAAGTGGTATCACGGGCAATACGACCAATTTCTTCGTTTAACTGATCAACCTCATCCTGTAGAGCAATACGGTTATCTGTTGCATTAGTGCCGTTAGCTGACTGTACTGCAAGAGTACGAATTCTCTGCAACATGGTAGTAATTTCTTCCATCGCACCTTCTGCTGTCTGAGCATAGGCAATGGCGTTTTGGGCATTACGGTTGGTCTGATTTAAAGAGTTTAACTGTACAGTAAGTCTGTCTGATGTCTGAACGCCTGCTGGATCATCTTTGGCAGAGTTAATTCTCAAACCACTAGACAATCTTTCATAAGATGTATCAAGACGGGCAGTCTGTCTGTTCACAGTCCTTTGAGCAAGTCTTGCTGAAAGGTTTGTATTAAGATATAAGGCCATTTTTCTCTCCATATATTATTGATGAAATTTTGCACGGCAAAATTTCGTCATCAGTAAGATATATGAAAAAAGTATGCCAACATTTTTTTTGTGTTGACATACTTATGAGAAAAACTGAATAGAGATTAAATCGTTAGCTACTTGTCTTCATCAACGATAAACGATGATAACTTTTCAACCTGATTTTGAGCTAAGTTTCTAATCTGATGAACAGACTGCTTGGTGTCATCAATGTGAGTAAAGCACTCTTCTGTAATCGCATTGATGTTTTCAATAGAATGGTTAACATCAGCAGCAATAGAGGTCTGTTCCTGACAGGATTGTACAATCTGCTCAGACATATCGGTAATTGTTGCGATAATGCCCATAATCTCTTCGATAGCAGAGTTTGCTTTAGAGCTTTGCTGAACAGAGTTGTTCATTTCTTCTTCGCAGGATGCTACAACCTTAACGCAGGTCTCCACAGCCTTTGATAGGTTAGAAATGGTGTCGGTAACCTCATCTGTTGAGGTAGCTGTCTTTTTAGCCAAATCACGAACTTCGTTAGCAACAACGGCAAATCCTTTACCATGTTCACCGGAGCGGGCTGCCTCAATGGTTGCGTTCAAAGCTAACAGGTTAGTCTGATCAGCAATAGCAGCAATAGTTTTAACGATAGAGTTAATCTGCTCACCCATTTCGTTAATCTTTTGAATAGCAACAGATGTATCACGTAACTTATCAGCTAAGGTGTGATTAGTGGTGATGTTATCCTGCATGGTGCAACGGCAGGTATCTGAAGCTGTTTCTGCGGTCTTAACTTCTGACAGGGTAGAACGGGCAAATTCTGTTACTTTTTCAATGGAGTTTTCCATATTCGCAGTAGCTTGTGCTACAGAATGAGCTTTTGATCTCTGTGTTGACATAGCATCTGCAGCATTATCAAGCATAGATGAATTATGGTTAACCATGTCCACCATCTTGCAGAAATCATTATTCAACTTATTCACAGTTTTCTGCATTGAGAAAGCGACATTATCAACTAAGCCATCGATGGAGCCAATCTCGTTTTTGCGCTTGATCTTGTCTCTGTCACGTCTAAAGTCTCCTGAGGCAATCTTTAATAAAGACTTCCAAACGTGCTTAACTTCGCTGTTAAGTGATTTTGATAAGAATAGTGATTGCAGTACAGATACTAAAATAGTGACGATTAAAACAGCATATAAAGAGTAAAGCACTTTGTTATAGGCTTTAGCATCTAACTTGCCGTTTTTAATCAAAGAGTCAATCTTTGTTAAAACCTCAGCGCAGGATCTTAATTCTTTATAGAAGGAGTCCTCATTAGAGTTGTTCTGTAAGATTGAGTTGGCGTTGCTTGAAAAGGCAAAAACAGCTGAGCGTAAATCAATTGCGCTTTGATTTACTGTAAAGAAGGCTTTTCCTTTCTCTGAATTCAAGCCTCGGTTAATACTGTCTAAAGCCTGTTTGGCAACAGAGATGGCCTGACCATCATGATTGTCATGGCTTAATTCAATAAAGGCACTGTTAATGGCATTTAAATCTGAGTAAAGCTTTTCAATACTGTTGCGCTGATCAACATAAGAGTTGATATTAGAAATAATGCAGACAGAACCTACAGCAAAAATTAATATTGAGAGTGCAAAAGATAAAATAATTCTATGCACAATCGAGATATCACCAAACTTTAAGGAGAATAGTGATTTAAAGAAAGGAGCTGATTTGTAAGCATTATCACTTACAGAAAAGGTGGCTCTCTCAGCACTTGTATCTTCAAAATCATTATCTGAATGTGCGCTTTGTTCTGTAACACTGCTCTGCTCTGTTATTTGCTCAAGAGAAGATCCTGTTTGTGATAGGTTGTTTTCTTGCTGAGCCAAATTGTTTTCGTTATTATAATTTTCCATATACAGCCTCTATATACCTTACGGCACTGGGGTGTTGATACTGACGATACATAACGGTCGGTATTATACAATTTTGGAATATGCTATTAATAAAAACTAGTAGTTCTTTATATTCTATTTGAAATTGTCGGCACGGTTGTAAATTTTTTTAGATTATTTGAAGTTGTGGCATGTTTTTCTGTACAATTCTGAAAGGCAAGTCAAATTAATGAGAACTTGAACAAGTTAATTTATCAAAGCTAAATTTGTTAAGAACAATCTATAAGTCTAAAAAGTTAGACTAATGAAAAAATAAAGGCGCGTTTTACTTGAAATGCGTCTTTAATCAAGGGGCATTTTCCGTGGCAAAGAAAGAAAAACAAAGCAGTAACATGATTGCTGTTAACCGCAAAGCTACCTTTGAATATTTTATTGAAGACAGATATGAAGCAGGTCTTGAGTTACAAGGCTGGGAAGTAAAATCTTTAAGAGCTGGCAAGTGTAATATTTCAGAGGCTTATGTTACCGTAAAAGATGGTGAAGTGATTATGTTAGGCTCTATCATTAATCCTTTAAAGACAAGCTGTGCCTTTGTTGTAAGTGATCCTACCCGTACTAGAAAACTGCTTTTATCAAGACGTGAAATCGATAAGCTTACAGGCTGTGTTCAAAGACAGGGCTATACTTTAATTCCTTTAAAGATGTATTGGAAAGGTTCATGGGCAAAGCTAGAAATTGGTGTGGCTCGTGGTAAGCAGGATCATGATAAGAGAGACTCTATTAAAGATAAGCAATGGGCTCGTGATAAAGAGCGTATCATGAAGAAGTCTTTTAGATAATCTTTTGCCTTTTATCTAAAGGTAAATGTAAAAAGAGAGATTACAAAAATGCCGGACAGTGTCCGGCATTCTTATAAATGAAAATCAAACCTTATTTATGAGCACATGGATCAGCGTGCTTGTTCATAAAGTCCTTATCTGCTAAAAGTTGTTTTGCCATCTCAAGAGCATGCTCAAAATCAACAGCAATCGCACCATCAAGATTCTTATGAATACCAGCTTTTTGTAAGATAGTACGAGGCTGTGGTCTTACAGCTGAGAAAATTACATAAGTCTTATGCTCACGGCAGATCTTAATAATGTCTTCAATAGAGTTCTCACCTGATGCGTCTAGATAAGGCATAAAGCGCATACGTAAGATCAGAATTCTTGGCATATCTTCTAATGACTTTAACTTATCACAGAACTCTGCTGCAAAGCCGTAGAATAATGGACCATTGATCTGCAGCACGATTACGTCATCAGGAATTTCAATGGTATCGTCGGTTACTAATTCACCGTCCTGAGACTCATACTCATCAGCTGTATGTTTCTGACGTCTTACTTCAACAGAACGAGCCATATGCCTCATGAATAATAATGAAGCAAAGGTTACACCAACACCGATAGCTACGGTCAGATCAACCATTACGGTCAAGAAGAAAGTTAAGAACAGAATGGTTCTGTCTGAAGGGCTGATCTTTGCAATCTGGATAAAGTGTTTTAAGTCAGACATACCCCATGAAACCATGAAGAGCACAGCAGCAAGTGCAGTCATAGGAATGTAAGCTAAGATATCCATTGCAGTGTATAAGAACACTAATAAGAAGATCGCATGGAAGATACCAGCAACAGGGGTTCTACCACCTGCTTTAATATTAGTTGCAGTACGAGCAATTGCACCAGTTGCAGGAATACCACCGAAGATACCCGAGGCGATATTTGCAACACCCTGTCCTACTAATTCCTGGTTTAATGAGTGCTTGTGTCCGATTAACCCGTCAGCAACAACAGCTGACAGTAAAGCTTCAATACCAGCTAAGAATGCGATAGTGAATGCTGATGGTACTAGCTCACGAATTTCTTCTAATGAGAAGGTTGGCCATACAGGTGTAGGCAGACCTTCAGGTAGGTTAGGGAAACGGCTGCCGATAGTATCAACAGGCATTGTAAAGAAGAATGCTATAGCTGAAATTAACAGAATTGATACCAAGTATGAAGGGATCTTAGGAGATACCTTCTTACAGATAATGATAGTAGCTAAACCTAAGGCACCTAAAATTACAGCATAGACTGAGGTCTGATCTAAATTAGTTAAATAAATATACCATTTGTTTAAAAAGTCAGCAGGTACGTTTTGTACAGAAAGACCTAAGAAATCTTTTACCTGAGATGAGGCTATGATTACAGCAATACCTGTGGTAAAACCGGTGATAACAGGGTAAGGAATGTATTTAATCAGTTTTCCTAATTTTGCATAACCAGCTATAACCAGAATGATACCTGCCATGATGGATGCGAGTATCAGTCCATTAAAGCCAAAGCGCTGAATTACATCAAAGATAACTACTACAAAGGCACCTGTAGGACCACCGATTTGGACTCTAGAACCACCTAAAAAAGAAATAAAGAAGCCTGCAACTACTGCTGTTACAAGACCTTTATCAGGAGAAGCTCCAGATGCTACTGCCATTGCCATAGCTAAAGGCAAAGCTACAATGGCAACAGTAAGACCTGCAATTACATCAGCACGGAAAAGCTTGAAAGAATAGCCTTCTCTCATGCAGGTGATAAACGCAGGCACAAAAGGATTTGCGGTTTTCATAAAAAATAAATCCTAAAGCTTAGGTTTAAACCCAAACTGCAAGTTTGTAAAAAATTGATATATATAGGGAATTCAGACAGCCTGATAAGAAGTATCAGAATGGATATTTTATTGGCCTAACTGAAGTGCGCACATTATAACAGACAAAGTTACTTTTGAAGTTAAAAGAGAAAAATTTTGAAAAACATCTAATTATAGAGCATTTTAACTTGTGAAAATTGCGTGAGTTTTGTTATCCGGTTAGTTGATTGCATGTGTAAATTTTTATCACAAGCTGTTGTAAAGGCTTAATGATAATGTATAATCGCTTTAACCTATGGGGGTGATTTTGGTTTCGACCGGAAGCACGAATTCCTAGGAGCATGTCGAGTGGCGAAAGCTCGTTAAAAAGTCGCATAAAAATAGTCGCAAACGACGAAACCTACGCTTTAGCAGCTTAATAACCTGCTCGAAGCCCTCAGTTCTAAGTCTTTCTAGTGACACTTAGTCGTACTGGGGTCGGTTCTTCACTAGATCGTGTGGATGCCCCGTCTGTGGTTGAAGCATTAAATGAATCTTACAGACTGGGTATTTCGTGGCGTGGCGGTCCGCAGCGGGTACTAAGATCGAAGATTGCCTAAACATGTAGCGCCGACGATGCAGTCTTTTGGGACCCGAGTTCGAGTCTCGGCACCTCCACCAAATCAGTGGTTATCTCTTCTTTTGCGTTGTTACAAAGTTAAGTCACATAGTTTACACTCCGCTAGAACTTGTTTTAGCAGTCATTGAACGTGCAGGAAATTCAGATTATAAAGAATGGTTTTTGATACCATTACCTCCCCCCCCTTAAAAGCTGCTATTAGCCTGTATCATAAATACGGCTTTGAAGAATGCTTTGCTAACTATAACAATCCCATGGACGATGTGATTTATATGAAAAGGCTTATAAATAACAACTTGTCGCTACCTAAGATAAAGATGTACTTAAGACCCTATAAAAACTCTGACTGTAAAACTCTTTATATTTCCTTTTTTTTTAAACCTCATTTATTTAAAATTAAGTGTATAAGAATAAGGAGATATTTATGTATCAAGTTTCATCTTTACGTTATAAATCAATGGAATACCGCCGTTGTGGTAAGAGCGGTTTAAAGTTACCAGCTCTATCATTAGGTCTTTGGCATAACTTTGGCGATACTGCTGTTTATGAGAATATGCGAAAGCTGTGTACTACAGCTTTTGACAATGGTATTACTCATTTTGATTTAGCTAATAACTATGGACCTCGTCCAGGAGCTGCTGAAGAGAACTTTAAAAAGATCTTAAAAGACGATTTAGGTCAGTATCGCGATGAGCTCATCATTTCAACAAAAGCAGGCTATACCATGTGGGATGGTCCTTATGGTGACTGGGGCTCAAGAAAGTATCTGTTAGCAAGTTTAGATCAGAGTTTAAAGAGAATGGGACTTGAGTATGTGGATATCTTCTATCACCACAGAATGGATCCTGACACTCCTCTAGAAGAGACCATGGGCGCACTAGCTACTGCTGTATCTAGTGGTAAAGCTTTATATGTAGGTTTATCAAACTACAATGGCGAGAAACTAAAACAAGCCTGCGCTATTTTAGAAGAACTACACGTTCCTTTTGTAATCAATCAGAATCGCTACTCTATCTTTGAAAGAGACATTGAGAATAATGGCTTAAAAGAAGCTGTAAAAGAAACTCAAAAAGGTTTAATTACCTTCAGCCCACTAGCTCAGGGTAGATTAACATCTCGTTACTTAAATGGGATTCCTGAGGATAGTAGAGTAAAAACAGATGGCCGTTTCTTAAAAGAAAGCGATCTCAATGAAACTGTAATTGCCAAGATTAGAAAATTAAATGATCTTGCATTACAAAGAGGTCAGACTTTAGCTGAGATGTCTCTATCCTGGTTATTAGCTCAGGATGTTGTAACCAGTGTGTTAATCGGTGCTTCAAAGGCTGATCAAATTCTAGACAACATCAAGGCATTAGAGAATCTTAACTTTAGTGCTGAAGAGTTAGAGTTAATTGATAAAATCAGTAAGTAATTACTAAAAACTACTAAACAGTGTAGCTTTTATACTGTGTGAGAGCAGTTCTCAAGATACTATCTTGAGGACTCTTTTTTAGAGAAACTGTAGATTACCTTACTGTCTTTACTTTCAATAAAAGCTTGTGGAAACAGGTAATCTCCTCTAACTAAAGGAATATCCACAAACTGCCATTTTAAAGAGAACTCCTGATTCACTTCTTTTAACGCACTGTAAATTAAGATAGAGCAATACATAGGGCGTTCCTGACTGTTTCCTTTATAAGTTAAGATAAAACTCTGACCTAACTTACTGTTAACACTGTCTATTACTGTTTTTACATTATCCTCATTTATAAAGTTAAGTCTTAACAGCATACCGGCATCAGCATTCTTTGAATTCCAGAATTCATAAAGAGGAGTTTTGATGACCTGGTCTGCATGCTCTGGATCATCATCTGTGGTGGCGTGAGTGACAATAATCTCAGGTAGAACTGCTGTTATAATGCCAATATGAGAGTAGTCAGATGCGCTTAACATCATAATGACGTTGCTGTCTGTGGCTGTACCTTCACGTAGGACCAGATCTCCTAACTTTACTTTGTCTTTAACAGCACTAATATCAAAGTTATTTGCTTTTACTTTATTTATATTTTTGAGATTAAAAACAGGGTAACGTCTTACAAAGTCAGAGTCTTTGAAGATGGTAGTGGAGAGCAGGAGAAAAGAAAACAAAAGCGCAATTATTAGGATAACTGCGCTTATGCCTATCTTTTTAGATAACTTCAAGAAAATAACCTAAATTTGAAGATCTAAATTTAAAGGATTGATACCTTCCAGTTATCTTTTACTTTCTTTAAGTTAACGGTCTCAACTTTTGAAGACTTGCCATTGAACTCTTTATTAAAGGTTACAGTAACCTCAACTGTAGCTTTATCTTTCTTATCATTTATTTTAGCTTCAGACGCTTTAATATCCTTTACACCGCCAGCCTGCTCATCAATAACTTTCTTTTGCTGAGGTAACATGCCATTGAACTTTTTAGTCATCATGTCTTTTTCATCAGCTTCTTTTTCTTCATCAAGATAAAGCATTGCAACTGCATCATCAGTCTTAGCGTTATAGATGTTAGTGATAAATTCTGTAGCTACATCCTCAGGAGCCTTAGCACCGCCACAAGCAAACAACATAATAGAACAAGCGATAATTGCTAAAAGTGATTTAAAGTCTGTCATTATTTTTATCTCCAAATTTGCTAATCGTTATTTTATTTGTACTTTCCAGCCCTGCTTGGTCTTAACTAGGCGTACAGGCTCAATAGTAGAAGTCTTTCCTTTTAATCTGCCGTTGAATACTACCTCAACCTTAATTTCAGCTTGAGTCATATCTTTATTAAATACTGCTTCAACAGCCTGAATTTTCTTAATGCCACCAGCTTCTTTCTCAATTTCTTTCTGTTTCTCAGGAAGTACTTGAGATAACTTTCCTTCAACAAGTTTCTTAGATTCAAGATCTTCGATATCCTCTTTATCATCTGAAGAAAAATCGATGCAATCTAAAGTTTTCTTTACATCTGCAGAATATGCAGATTTTACAAATGCAACAGATACATCTTGAGCGGTCTCTGGACCAGAACAAGCCGTAAGATAAAAAGAGCATAAAGCTATAGACAGATATGAAATCAGTCTGGAAAACATGGGTAACCCCGATAAGATTGCTGTAGTTGTATTAATAGAAATATTGAAAATAATTCTACATATATTAATTAAGAGAATGTTTGATATAGCTTACATATTTACTAATTTTTAGATATTTCAAATACCTAGAATGCAAATTTTTTTACAATAATTTGCAATTATCGTTAATTTACGTAAATTTCGTAAAAATTTACGAAATGCGATTATTAGCATGTTTTTTCTTTAAATTTTTAGCTATATTTTCTTTATAGAAAAGGCATATAAATCGTATTCTATTGTAGATATTCAGTAATAAACTGAATTTAAAGTGATGTGTTAAAAATAATAAAAGCAAGACAACATAAGAGCCAACTATGAGAAAGAAATATCGTCCAAAAACTAAGCAAGATCTGAGAAAACTCATTTTAAATGAGGAAATCGAATTAGCTGATATTGATACTTCTAAAATCACCGACATGAGTCATTTGTTTGAACCAACCTTAAGGGGAGGAGATCAGGCAAGATTCTTCTTTGATGGCATCGAAACCTGGGATGTATCTAACGTAACTGATATGAGCTATATGTTCTGTTACGCAAAGAATTTTAACGAGCCATTAAATTCATGGAATGTCTCTAAAGTAAAGAACATGCTCGGTATGTTCCAGTTTGCCTCTTCCTTCAATCAACCTTTAGATAAATGGAATGTATCCTCTGTTGAGAATATGTCGTCAATGTTCTATGACGCTGCAGCTTTCAGTCAGAATCTTGATAGCTGGAATGTCTCAAAAGTAAAGACCATGCGCTTTATGTTTATGTATGCAAGGTACTTTAAAGATAAGCCTGCATGGAATGTAGAGCATGTAGAAGATGTGGTAGGTATGTACTATGGAACACCAATTGTTTATGTAGATCCTGATCTTGCTTGTGGCATCGATACTGATTTAGAAAAACTGGCAGCTCAAGAGAGCCTGGACCATCAGTTAAACAGCGTTCTAGACAGTGACGGTATTGCTCGCTTTGCAAAAGATCTTGTGGATAAAACTCAAGATCTGGCCTCAACTGTAAGTAAAGCCATAGACAGAAAGACAGCTGAACCTTCAACTGAATTCTTACTAGGTGACACAATTGACTCTCAAACAGAAAGATATGAACCTGCTAAAGCACATTCTGTAGAGGATGAGACCATAGATCTTAATGATCCTAAAGTAAAAAGATTAAAGGACTTGTTAGAAAAAGGCCTAATTGAGCAAGATGAATTTGATCTCCTTATAAGAAGGTAGATAGCTTAAGAATTAACATTTTATCCTCTGTAGTTATTTTTGTTTTTTTTGATCTGGTTTCATGCCAGATCTTTTTTTTACTTGACAATGTAAACAAAGGTTTACTAATATTAGTAAACGCTCGGTTACAAGATTATATTAAGACTACTATGACCTCAACAAAAGGCAAAATCCTAAAAACAGCTTTACATTTATTCGCTCAAAGTGGCTTTGATGCGGTATCTACAAGTCAGATTGCAGATGCTCTATCGATTACAAAAGGAGCTCTATACAGACACTTTGACAGTAAACAAGCTATCTTTGATGCTATCTTGTCAAAGATGGAACAAAACGATAAAGAAAAGTCTGATGTGAATAATGTCCCTGCACAGAGTCTAGATAAAACTCCTAATGCTTATCAAAAGGTCTCTTTAGAGAATGTGTTTACATTCTCTTTAGAGATGTTCAGGTATTGGACTGAAGATGACTTTGCTTCATCCTTTAGAAAAATATTAACTATAGAGCAATATAAATCAGAGAAAATGAGAGGACTTTATGCTCAATATTTATCATCAGGTCCTGTGTCATATGTAAGTGACATCTTTAAATCTTTAAAGATAAAAGAACCTTATGCAGAGGCCTCAAGGTTCTATTCAGTGCTGTTTATGTACTACTCTTTATATGATTTGGCTTCCAACAAGGAAGAGGTCAAACAGCAATTTGAAAGAGCTCTTGTAACTGTAACGTTGGATATCAAAAGATCACTTACCTAGATAGGTTAATGTCGCAATGCAAAATCTAGAAATTTTAGCGATCCAAGATAATTATCTTTCTTCATTTGTTTATAGGTAATTATGATGTTACAAGTAAGAGTTGAGAGTAAAGAAGATTACAGAGTAGTAGAAGAGCTTACACGAGAAGCCTTTTTCAATGTTTATTTACCTGGTTGCAAAGAGCATTACGTTTTACATAAATTCCGAGACTCAAACAACTTCATAAAAGAGCTGTCTTTAGTCTTAGAACTTGATGGCAATATCATTGGTCATGTGATGTTCGCAAAAGCCAAGGTAAAACTCGAAGATGGCAGTTACAGAGAGGTTCATACCTTTGGGCCTTTCTCAATCCATCCAAAATACCAAAAGCAAGGTTATGGAAAGTATCTTTTAAATGTAGCTCTTAATAAGGCAGAAGGGCAAGTCGTAAAGGTGCTATTAGCATGTGGTTCGATAGACTACTACAAGAAATTTGGATTTTCGCTAGCCTCATCAAGAAATGTAAGATATGCCTTTGCAGAGACCAACGATAAGATCGTTCCCTACTTTTTGATAAAGGAATTTGATAAAAATTACTTGAACGCATCTTCATGTACATACCAAGATCCTGATGAGTATTTCGTAGCAGATAAAGAACCAGATACTTTTGAGAGGTACGAACAGACCTTCCCATACAAAGAGAAGAAAAAGACTGATACTCAAATCTTTTGATGATAAAACACACTCATCTAAGTGATTAAAAAAGCTCTTAGACCTGAATGAAATAGTAACGAACAGGTATTGATAGCCTTTAAGCTAGACTCAAGTTAAAGTGTAAAACTAGACTTATCTGTGTTTACAAACATAAATTTATCATTAAGAAAATTGTTCAAGAATACTAACTTCATTATTGTTCAAAGTATAAAAAAAACAATGATGAGAGTTTAATCTATGAACTTTTTACATAAGAAAAATCATTGGCATTTTATGCCAGTAATTCAATATGAAAGATAATTAATTATCTGTAACCATTCGTTTACTATTCGCACTTAGAATATACCAACATAGCGCACACATCACTAAAGTTAATACACCCACAAATGAGAAGATCATTTCAAGTCCAAATCTGTCTGCTAATAGACCTAAAAGAGCAGGACCTATAAGAACTCCTGAGTAACCTATAGTGCCCACAGTTGAGATTGCTACAGATTTATTCTTGCCGCAGTTTTTAGCTACCGTCGAGATAATAACAGGAACCACATTGCCTAAGGCAAGACCTGCAATTGCAAATGAGGTAATTACAACAATAGCTTCATGATGAAAGGCGATAAATTGCAGTGTTATAAAAGCTACGATGCTTCCTGTACAAAGAAGTTTTATACCGCCGATTTTTGATACTAGTCTGTCTCCTAATAATCTCATGATGGCAACAGCTAACTGGAAGATAGCATAACCTATAGCTGCAATCTCTAAGCTTACATTGCACTTAGCATTAAGATAGACGCCACTCCAATCATAGATCATACCTTCACATAAGAACATCAATAAGCAAGCAATACCAGCCATTACAATATGAAATTTTGTAAAGTTCTCTTGAAAACAGACAACAGTGTTATCTGTTGAAATGGTACTCTTAGATTTGTCATCCGATCTCTGCCCATGCGTGTTTATAAGATATTTATGGCAGAAGAGAATAAGTAAGAGGCAAGGGACAGTTATTAAAATTGAAACTCTAAAAGGAGAAAGATTAAAAGGCAAAAGTACTGGATAAATAATTGCTGAAAAGATGCAACCTATTGTTGAATAAGCCTGAAATCCTGAGAGTAGATGTTGCTTTGTCAGATCTTCAAAGAAAGTACCATAGATGTTGTTAGCAACCTCTAAAATTCCTATTAAAAATCCCCATAAAGTTACTGCCACAATAGCAGGAACGTAGGCAATAGATGGGCTACTTATTGCCAGTACTGTTAAAAACAGTAGAAATAAAGCCAAGACAATTACATTTTTAACGCCAAATCTTTTGCAAATAATCCCTGCTAAGGGCATACCAATTACAGCTCCGATACCAAAGGATAGTAAAAGCTGTGCATAATAAATTTCATCTAAGGCTAAGCGGTCTTTGACGTAAGGCATGATGGCAGCCCATGGAGCCATACCTATACCTGTGAGCATAAAAGACAATTTTCCGGCTCTTTTGGAGTTTTCGTACATCGTAACTACTCGAGTATTGTTTTTGTTCAGCCTAATATACCATGCTCTCATAAAGATTGATCTTTTCAAATGAGTTTATGGGGATCCTTGTAAGGTTTTAACAAATTACAATTATTGTTTTAAGTTCACTTTCATACATAAGCATGAATCATGTGTTCGAAAAATAAATCCAAGTTGCATATAATAAGAGTAGATAATATAAGGTTCACATATGCATACACCAAAAATAACCGCTCCTTTTGGAGATAAAAGTTTAGGTCGTAAACGTCTATTAAAGGCTCTATCCATCACATCTGTAATCTTGTTTTGCTCTGTAACACTCACAGGATGTTTTAAAACAGAGACAGAGAAGGCTGAAGCTAAATGTTTGTCAGGTGATGCTGTTTCTTGTGTAAATGCAGCTAAAGCTTATGCTTCTGGTAAAGACAGTAAGGGGAACAGTGTTGAGAAAATCTCTGATAAGTCAAAGCAGTTATTCTTAAAAGCATGCACTCTTGGAGATGGAGAGATCTGCTCGTCAATCGCCTCAGAATTTGTAATTCCAAATACCGCTCAAACTGACTTTGTAGCAGCTGAAGAATTCTATAAAAAGGCATGTAACTTCGGTTACTATCCGGCCTGTGGCAATTTAGGTTTAATTGAGATTAAGTCACCTGATTTAAGACACAGTTATGCTTTAGCAAAAGATGCGTTTGATAAAGGCTGTAAAGGTCAGGACGGTAAGTCCTGCACTTATCTTGGTGTAATGTATGAAAAAGGTGACATTGTAAAGCAGAGTATTAAAAAAGCTCTAGAGCTTTACACTAAAGGCTGTAACTTAAAGTACGGGCAGGGCTGTACGAATATCGGTACTGTTTATTATGCCGGTATTGGCGTGGATGTTTCCTATCTAAAGGCAGCAGAGCATTTTAGAAAAGCCTGTCTTTTAGATAATGGTCAGGGCTGTACCAGTTTAGGTAACATGTATGCTAATGGTAATGGTGTGCCTCGTGACATCAAGTTCGGCCATGACATGTTTGAAAAGTCCTGTGCCTTAAATGATGCAAGAGGCTGTGCTAACTTAGGTGTGATGTACCAAAAAGGCATCAGCGTTAAAATGGATGATAAAAAAGCTGTAAAGTTACTGACTAAAAGCTGTTCAATGAATGACCCTCAAGGCTGTCTGTATTTAGGATATGCCTATGAGCGAGGTTTTGGTGTTGAAAAAGATCTTAAGAAAGCTTTTAAGTCCTATGAATTAAGCTGTGCAGGGGATAATGGCAATGCCTGTTCAAGCTTAGGTATCTTGTACATAAATGGTGTAGTGGTAAAAGAAGACTTTAAAGCTGCCCATGATCTATTTGATAAGAGTTGTTCTTTAGGCTCAGTTGAAGGTTGTACCAACCTAGGTGCGGTATATCAAAACGGTGAAGGTGTTGAACGCGATTACACTAAAGCTTTTAAACTTTTTAACACAAGTTGTTCTTTCCATGACTCACTTGCCTGCGCTAACTTGGGAATCATGTATACCTTCGGTCAAGGCATAAGTCCAAATCTTAAGAAAGCTAGGGAGTACTTTGATATCTCTTGTAAGGGCAAAAATGCCTTAGGATGTAACCTTCTAGGCTACATCTACAAAGACAGCATGGGCGTAAAGCAGGATTTAAAATTAGCTCTAAAATATTTCAAATTAGCCTGTCAATTAGGTAACAACGATGGTTGTAAAAACCAAAATTTACTTGATAAAAAAAGTAATAATTAAGTAAACGGTTACATTGTTTCTTTATCTAAAATCTCTTCCGTAAAAAGTATGATCTATTAAACATCTGATGCTCAAAAAAGCCTCAGATGATCTCCTGTCACAGGATTTTGCCAAACGTAATTTTCTTCAAAAATAGATAATAAATCTAGCAAACTAGATTTGATTGTGGAAAATATTCCACAATTTTTATAAAAGTATTACACAATATTAACCTAATGTTTGAGCGCAAAGGTATATACAGTATTCACTATATAGCATGTTGTGTGATAACTGAAAAAAATATCTAATTTTATAAAAATCAAAAAGATAAAATTTGAAGTTGAGCGGGTTTATCGTTACGGTTGTGCAATTTACGTAAGCGTTTGCAAAAATAAAAAAATTCCAAATTTTTAAATCAAAAATTCTACAAATTATCAAAAAAAATAATAATAATGTTTTAAAATCAATGAATTAAACAAAAGTTTGATGTGTTTCCCATTTTTGTATATGAAAAAAAATATTTTCGTGATTTTTAAAAAATAAAGCTCTACTATAATTTATGTGCACGTGCACAAATGCAAATCAAACATGAGGTTTACTATGAAAATTAAGACAACTCTGACCACATTATGCTGCGCAGTTTTAGCATGTACAGCTTTCTCATCAGCAAATGCAGCTACTATCGGTGTATCAATGCCTACTCAGTCACTGCAGCGCTGGAACCAGGATGGTCACAATCTGGAAGCTCAGTTACAGGCAGCAGGTCACAAGGTTGAACTTTTATACGCAGGCGATAACGATATCCCTACACAGGTAAGCCAGATTGAGAATATGATTTCTGGTGATGTTGATGTTCTGGTTGTTGCTCCTATTGACGGAGGCGCACTGACAACTGCTCTGCAGGGTGCTATCGACAAGGGTATTCCTGTTGTTTCATATGACCGTCTGATTATGAATTCAAAGGCAATTTCATACTATGCAACCTTTGATAACTACAAGGTAGGACAGATCCAGGGTAACTACATTGTAGACGCATTAAAGTTAAAGGATGATGCAACAACCCCTAAGAATATCGAGCTGTTCACAGGTTCTATCGATGACAACAACGTAAACTTCTTCTTCGGTGGTGCTATGGACATCCTTCAGCCATACTTAGACAGCGGCAAGCTTGTATGTAAGTCAGGCCAGACCAAGAAAGAGCAGGTAGCTACCTTAAACTGGTCAACTGAAGAAGCTCAGAAGCGTATGGAGAACTTAATTTCATCAGTAGGCTACGGTCCTGACGGCGTTAAGCTTGATGTTGTTCTGTCATCAAATGACTCTGTTGCCAATGGTGTAACCAATGCTCTGACAGCATCAGGCTATACAGCAGACAATTTCCCAATCCTGACAGGTCAGGACTGTGACAAGCCATCAGTTAAGAACATGAAGCGTGGCCTGCAGACCATGTCAGTATTCAAGGATACCCGTGTTCTGGCTGATCAGGTTGTAAAGATGGTAAATGCTATCGTTGATAACAAGGAAGTTCCTGTTAACGATACCAAGACCTATAACAACGGTACAGGCGTAATTCCTTCATACCTGTGCTCACCAATCGTTGTAACCAAGGATAACTTAAAGGAAGTCCTGATCGATTCAGGTTACTACACTGAAAAGGAAGTTAAATAATTAGAAATAAACTAATTTTTAAACCTTGATACAGGCCGGTTTTACCGGCCTGTTTTGGAGAAGAGAATAAGTATGACCGAGCAAAAAATATTGCTTAAGATGAAAAACATCACCAAGCGTTTTGGCAAGGTAACAGCCTTGAAAGACGTTAACTTGGAGGTGAAAGAGGGAGAGGTTCATGCACTTGTCGGTGAAAACGGTGCAGGAAAATCAACCCTTATGAACGTCTTGAGCGGCGTATATCCCTACGGCTCTTATGAAGGCGACATCATCTTTGACGATGAAACATGCAAATTTAACCAGATCCACGATTCTGAAGACAAGGGTATTGTAATTATTCATCAGGAACTGGCTCTGGTACCTTATCTTTCAATTGCTGAAAATATGTTCCTTGGCAACGAAAGAACCGCAGCCTATTCAAACGGCGTAATCGACTGGCCTAGAACTTATCAGAGAGCAAAGGAACTGATGGATCTTGTGGGGCTTGATGAAGATCCTCATACCTTAATTAAAGATATCGGTGTTGGTAAGCAGCAACTAGTTGAAATCGCTAAAGCAATTTCCAAAAACTGCCGTCTGTTAATTCTTGATGAGCCAACAGCATCATTAAATGAATCTGATTCCCAAAAACTCTTGGAGCTGATCGATAAATTCAGATCTGAGGGCATGACATCAATCATCATTTCACACAAATTAAATGAGATTTCATACATCGCAAACTCAATTACAGTAGTTCGTGATGGTTCAACCATTGAAACCTTAGATAACAATGATCACAACGTATCAGAAGACAGAATTATTGCCGGAATGGTAGGTCGTGCTCTAACTGACCGTTTCCCTAAGAGAAAACCTGAGCATAAGGTCTCAGATGAGATCTTATTAGAGGTTAATAACTGGAACGTTTCACATCCATTAAATCCTGATCGTAAAGTAAACGACAATGTTTCTATCAAGATCCACCGTGGTGAGGTAGTTGGTTTTGCAGGACTTATGGGCGCAGGACGTACTGAGTTTGCAAAGAGCTTGTTTGGTCATTCATACGGCATCAAGATCCATGGTGAAGTAAAGATTAACGGCAAGGTAGTTCACCTCAACAATGTTCGTCAGGCTATTGAAGCAGGACTTGCTTACGTAACTGAAGACAGAAAAGGTGATGGTCTAGTACTTGAAAATCCTATTTCAACTAACATGACTTTAGCAAATCTTGAGGCTGTATCAGACCATATGGTTATTGATAAGGACTTAGAGCTTGCAAAGGCTAAAGAGTTAAAGCAGGACTTAAACGTTAAGTGCGCATCTGTATTACAGAACGTAGGTAACCTATCTGGTGGTAACCAGCAGAAGGTGTTACTTGCTAAATGGATGTTCGCAGAACCTGATGTTCTAATTCTGGATGAGCCAACCCGTGGTATCGACGTTGGTGCTAAGTACGAAATTTACTGCCTTATCAACAAGCTCGTGGAAGCAGGTAAAGCAGTGCTGATGATTTCTTCAGAATTACCAGAAGTTTTAGGTATGTCTGACAGAATCTATGTGATGAATGAAGGCAAGATCGTAGGCGAGATGCCACGTTCTGAAGCATCACAGGAAAGCATTATGTCTGCAATTTTACGCACTTCCGGTAAGAAAAAATCAGTGGAGCAATAAGTTATGTATATCTTAAACATGTTAAAGCGCAACACTCTGTTAATTGCGTTAATTTTAGTCATGATCCTATTCGAGATTGCAATTCAGTCTACAGGTCATGGATCATTATTCTCACCTTCAAACTTTACTAACATTATTTACCAGAACAGTTATGTGATTATCCTAGCTGTTGGTATGCTGTTCTTAATCATCGGCTGTGGTAACATCGATTTGTCTGTAGGTTCTATCGTAGCTTTAGTAGGTGCAGTAGCAGGTGTACTCATGGTTAACAACGAGTACAACATTTATATGTCAATGGCTCTATGCTTACTGTTAGGTATCGTAATCGGTGCATGGCATGGTTTCTGGATCGCTTACATCCGCATCCCATCATTCATCGTAACCTTAGCAGGTATGTTACTGTTCCGTGGTTTAGCTCTGATTGTGTTAGATGGTATTACCATTAACCCATTCCCAGCAGATTACTTAACCATGTTCACCTCATACTTCCCTTCATTTGGCCCAGGATACTTCCAGGAGCAGTTAGCTTCAGGTTTATCACGCGCTGAAGTAAGAGCTGGCATGAGTGCAATCGTATTCTCAAAGACCATGACTGTAACTGCAGTTATCGTAATTGCTTACTTAGTAGGTATCATCTACAGCCGTGTTTCAAAGATTAAGAAAGGCTATGAAGTTGTGCCTTTATATGCTTTCTTATTCCAGCACGTATTAGCTCTTGCAGCAATCATCGCTTCATGTATTCTATTAGGTGAGAACAAAGGTATTCCAGTTATCTTAATCCTAATTGCTGTTGTAGTTATCGTATACGCTTTCATCGCTAACAAGACTGTTGTAGGTCGTAGAATCTACGCTCTAGGTGGTAACGAGAAGGCTGCTAAGTTATCAGGTGTTAATACCAGCCGCTTATTATTCCTGTCATATGTAAACATGGGCTTATTAGCAGCAGTTGCAGCTTTAGTTTGCGTAGCACGTTTCAACTCAGCTTCTCCAATGGCTGGTACCGGTTATGAGTTAGACGCAATCGGTGCTTGCTTCATCGGTGGTGCTTCAGCTTACGGTGGTGTTGGTACTGTAGGTGGTGCTGTTATTGGTGCTATCTTCATGGGTGTTCTAAACAACGGTATGTCAATCTTAGGTATTGACGCAAACTGGCAGAAGGCTGTTAAAGGTTTAGTTCTGTTAGCTGCTGTTGTAACCGACGTTATGTCAAAGAAGAGAGTAACTAACTAATAGTTAAAAAAAGCAGGGGCGAGAGCCCCTGTTTTTATATCAAGGATATATACGTATGTACGAGTAATAAATTCAAATGAATGAAAGCTCGTAATTTAGATAAAAACAAAATTTGGGGAATATCATGCGTTATTTATTAGGTGTTGATTTAGGTACTTCAGGAACAAAAACAGTTTTATTTGATGAGACTGGTAAAGTAATCGCGTCAAAGACTGTTGAATATCCTTTATTACAACCAAAGAACGGTTGGGCAGAGCAGGATCCAAAGTTCTGGTACGATGCAACTATTGAGTCTGTAAAAGCAGTTCTTTTACAGAGCAAGGTAAACAGTGACGATGTAGTTGCATTGTCAATTGCAGGTCAGATGCACGGCTTAGTAATGCTTGATAAGGACGGCAATGTCCTGCGCAACGCTATTTTATGGTGTGACTCAAGAACCCAAAAACAATGTGATGAAATCACTTCATTAGTAGGTAAACAGCGCTTAATTGAGATTAATGCAAATCCAGCTTTAACCGGTTTTACTGCTCCAAAGATTTTATGGGTTCGTGAAAATGAGCCTGAGTTGTACAAAAAGTGTACAACCATCCTGTTGCCAAAAGACTACGTACGTTACATGTTAACAGGCGTTAAGGCAATGGAAATTTCAGATGCATCTGGTACTAACTTATTAGATATCACCAATCGTGTTTGGTCAGATGAGATCTTAGAAAAATTAAATATTGATAAGAAGTTAATGCCTCCAATTATCGAGTCAAGCGCTGTAGCAGGTCATATCACTAAAGAAATTGCAGAACTTACAGGATTAAAGGAAGGCACAATCGTAGCTGGTGGTGCTGGTGACAACGCTGCAGCTGCTTTAGGTACAGGTGTATGTAAAGAGGGTGATGCTTTTGTAACACTAGGTACATCAGGTGTTATTTTTGCTCATACCAACAAGCCTTCAATCGATCCTCTAGGTCGTGTTCATACTTTCTGTGCTGCTGTAAAGAATTCATGGACAGCAATGTCATGCACACTGGCAGCAGGTCTATCATTACGCTGGATGCGTGATGAACTATATACTCTTGAAAAAGACATCGAAGCTAAGAAAGGCAATGATGTTTACAATTTAATGACTGCAAATGCTGACACTGTTCCTGTAGGTTCAGATGGTCTTATTTATCTGCCATATTTAATGGGCGAAAGATCTCCTGTATTAGATCCTAATGCTAGAGGTGTGTTCTTTGGTTTAACCGCCCGTCATACTAAATCTCATATGACAAGAGCTGTTCTAGAAGGCATTACACTTTCACAAAGACATAATCTTGAAGTGTTACATGCGATGGATATTGATCCTAAGACTTTAACCGCTTGCGGCGGTGGTGCTCAGTCTCCATTCTGGCGTCAGTTATTAGCTGACGTTCTAAAGTGTAGCATTGTAACTACGACTTCTAAGGAAGGTCCTGCTCTAGGTGCAGCAATTCTAGCAGGTGTAGCTGCCGGCATTTTCTCATCAGTAGAAGAAGGTTGTGAGAAATTAGTAAAGAGATCTGACAAGCGTTCTGATACTAACAGTGATGCTGCTTCTAAGTATGATGAGATTTACAAGCTCTACTCATTCTTATACCCAACAATGCGTCCTGCTTTTGCAAAATTAGATACCTTAAGACAGAAGTTAGATGGTGATAAGGTTGCAAAGTACAAGGATGTAACTGATATTGAGTTTGAGCGCTATGGTAAGGTAATTTCTGATATACCAACAGATAAGATTTTATCTTTATTAGAGAAAACTCCATTAACCGATGGTACGGATTACAAGCCATCAGTTGAAGTTCTAGAAGAGCCTTCATTAGTTAAAATTTTACAGGATCAGGTCTTTGGTGGCTTAAAGATTCAGGTAGGTTACTGCAATGGTCATAACAAAGCACTAAATGCTTTGGAGTACCACCGCAATGCTGAATTGAATGTTGCTGCTAATGATGCTGTGCTCATGGTAGCTCCAATGACTGCTGTACATGACGGTATTATTGATACCAATGATGTAGAGTTATTTAGAGTAAAGAAAGGTCAGGCCGTACTCTTCTATGAAACCACCTTACATTATGCTCCATGTGTAGCAGACGGTGAGGAGCATTTCAGAATGTGTGTAGTTCTGCCGAAGGATACCAACACTGATAGACCTGAAGGTGTAACTCATGATGGCGAATCTGGCTGTTTAACTCACAATAACAAGTGGTTATTTGCTCATAAAGATTCATCTGAGGGTAAGTCAGGAGTAACTACAGGACGCCTAATCGGTGAAAATATTGTATTAAAGTAAACTCTAATACGTAATAAAAAATTATGGCGCCTTAAAAGGCGCCATATAACAAAGATGATTAGCAAAGGATTATCGCGATGACAGTAACAGTAAAGACTTTAGCAAAAGCAGCTGGTGTATCTCGCGGAACAGTAGACAGAGTTCTCCATAACCGCGGATCTGTTAAAAAAGAACTAGCTTTAAAAATAAAAACATTAGCTAAAGAATTAGGTTATGTACCAAACAGAGCAGGTCGTGCTCTGTCTGGAATCAGAGAGCACTACAAGATAGGCATTATGTTACCTAGTATTGGTAATGCCTTTTTTGACGGTGTAATCGAAGGTATTGAAAAAGCTTGCCTTGAGTATGAAGAGTTAGGTGTTGAAGTAATCTTAGATAAAATCCAAGGTTATGATGAGGCAACTCACCTAAAATCAATTGATGAGCTAAAGAAAAAAGGTTGCTCTGCTTTGTGTCTGGCAACTATAGATACGCCTTCTGTTGCTGAAAAAATCAAAGAATGTGAATTACTCGGCATCAAGATCATTTTAGTAAATTCTGATGTCTCTAATTCAAACAGAATCTGTTATGTAGGTTCTGACTATATTAAAGCAGGTAAGACCTGTGCTGGTTTATTATCTTTAATTTCAAAATTTGAAAAATTAAAAATCCTAGTAGTTACAGGTTCTGCCTTCATGAAAGGTCACAGACAGAGAATTGAAGGTTTTGAAAATGAACTTCAAAATCTCAATGTAAATTTTGAGATCTGCGCTCAGATAGAATCAAATGATTCAGATATTAAAGCTCAGATTGAGACTACTAAATATCTTACAGCACACAAAGATATTAACTGCGTTTATGTAACAGGCGCAGGTGTGCAGGGGGTAGGTGCCGCTATTATTGCTACAGGTCGTGATGACATCGTTGGTATTGCTTTTGATGATATCTATACCACTGTAGAAATGGTAAGAGCTGGTATCTTTAAGTTTGTAATCTGTCAGCAGCCTGACAGACAGGGATATCATGCTGTAAAGCGTGCTTATCAGATTTTATCAGGAACTGTAAACGAACAGGCTATGACAGACTTCTATACAGATACCATTATTAAGATTGCATCTAATATTGGTAAGTAGTTATAGTATTTAACCCAAATTTAACCACTGCATAAGATTTATATTTGATGCAAAATTCGCTCAATTTTAAGGCAACCTTTAGGTTGCTTCCTTTTTTAGGTTAAAAAGAAAATATTTTTTCTACCAAACTTTCCTAGATGAATATTGAGTAAATTCTCAATTTTAGATAAATCTTGTGAAAAATATAAATAAAGCACAAAGATTTTCTCTTTAATATGTTAAAATTAGTCGGCTTTCAACTGAGTTTGTGATCGGTCTGAGAGTTTTTGTTTAATTATCACAAAGGAGCAAAATTTTATGTTAACAGTAGCTGACAAGGCAAAAATCGTAGCTGAGTTTGGTCGTAACCCACAGGACACTGGTTATCCAGAGGTTCAGATTGCATTATTATCTGCAAGAATCGCTGACCTTCAGCCTCACTTTGAGGCTCACAAGAAGGACCACCACAGCCGTCGTGGTTTATTACGTCTAGTTGCTCAGCGTCGTAAGTTGCTCGACTACTTAAAGGCTTCTGATCTTGCTCGTTACAGCGCAATCGTTGAGAAGTTAAAGCTCCGTCGCTAATATTAGCGTCTGGCTAGGGCGGCATAATTGCCGCCCAATTTATATAAGTCCCACGAAAAGAGGCAAATATAGTGGGAAGTTTCGGAGATAAGTTGATGAATTTAAAACCAATAGTACGCACCTTTAAATACGGTCGCCATACAGTTACATTAGAAACAGGTGCAATTGGTCGTCAGGCAGATTCAGCCGTAATGGCATCTATGGACGATACAACAGTTCTAGCAACAGTTGTATGCAACCGCAACGAAGAGGTTGAAGGTCGTGATTTCTTCCCTCTAACAGTAAACTATCAAGAACGTTCTTATGCTGCAGGCAAAATTCCTGTAAGTTTCTTCCGTCGTGAAGGCAGAGCAACAGAAGGTGAGACTCTGATTTCACGTCTTATTGACCGTCCATTACGTCCATTATTCCCAGATGGTTTCGTAAATGAGGTTCAGGTTGTTGTAACTGTAATGTCAGCAAATCCTGAGATCCCAACAGATATTATTTCTATCATTGCAGCATCAGCTGCATTAGCATCTTCAGGCTTACCATGGAATGGTCCTCTAGGTGCAGCTCGTGTAGGTTACATTGATGGTCAGTATGTATTAAACCCATTAACCTCAGAGTCAAAAGTTTCAGATCTTGATTTAGTTGTAGCAGGTTCTGAGAAAGCAGTAGTTATGGTTGAGTCAGAGGCTAACTGCTTACCTGAGTCCGTAATGTTAGGTGCTGTGATGTTCGGTCATGAGCAGCAGCAGACTGTAATCAAGGAAATTGAAGAGTTTGCAAAGCAGGTAAACCGTCCAGTATGGGATTGGGTAAAGCCAGCTGAGGATACAGCTTTAATCGAGGCTGTTAAGGCTGATGCTGAAGCTGCTGTAGGTGATGCTTTTAGAATCGTTGATAAGTTAGAGCGTCAGAACAAGTTAGCTGAGATCCAGAAAGCTACTGCTGAGAAGATTAAAGCTTCTAAAGAAGAGTGGGCTGAAAAAGACAATGAGATTGCTAAGATCTTCTTTGAGTTAGAGCGTAACATCGTTCGTGAAAGAATCTTATCAGGTGAGAAGAGAATTGATGGTCGTACCTTACGTATGATCCGTCCTATCACCATCGCAACCGGTATTCTTCCACGTGTTCACGGTTCAGCTTTATTCACTCGTGGTGAGACTCAGTCAATCGGTACCTGTACTTTAGGTTCAGAGCGTGATGCTCAGACCTTTGAAGATATGTCTGGTGTTCGTTCAGACAGATTCATTCTTCACTATAACTTCCCTCCATACTGCGTAGGCGAGATTGGTTTAATTGGTTCTCCAAAGCGTCGTGAAATCGGTCACGGTCGTTTAGCTAAGAGAGCTTTAAAGGCAGTATTACCACCATTAGATAAGTTCCCATACACCATCCGTGTAGTTTCAGAAATTACTGAATCAAATGGTTCTTCATCAATGGCTTCAGTATGTTCAGGCTGCTTATCATTATTAGATGCTGGTGTTCCTATCAAGGCTCCTGTTGCTGGTATTGCAATGGGTCTTGTAAAAGAAGACGACAGAGTAGCAATCTTAACCGATATCATGGGTGATGAGGATCACTTAGGTGATATGGACTTTAAGGTAGCTGGTACCCGTGATGGTGTAACAGCACTGCAGATGGATATCAAGACTGACGGTATTACCCGTGAGATCATGCAGAATGCATTAACTGATGCACATGCTGCTCGTATCCACTTATTAAATGTAATGCAGAAGGCTATCCCAGAGCCTCGTCAGACCTTATCTCCTTATGCTCCACGTGTTGTAACCATTAAGGTTCCTGCTAACAAGGTTAAGGAAATCATCGGTAAGGGTGGTTTCAACGTTCGTTCAATTCAGGCTGACACCAACTCTCAGATCGACATCGAAGATGATGGTACCGTAAAGATTTCTGCAACTTCACAATTATCAGCAGAATCAGCTATCAAGCGCATCAACGATCTGTTAGTTGAGGTTGAAGTAGGTAAGGATTACGACGGTAAAGTTGTACGCATCACTGATTTTGGTGCATTCGTAAATATCTTACCTGGTCGTGACGGTTTAGTTCACATTTCTCAGATCACTGAAGAGCGTGTTGAGAATGTAAATGATTACTTACGCGTTGGCGATGATGTTCGTGTACGTGTGCTTGATATTGACAATACCGGTCGTATCCGTTTGTCAATCAAGGCTATCACCGATGAGCAGAACAAGGCTAACGCAGCTGTTGAGGCTCCAACTGAAGTAACTGAACAGGAAACTGTACAGGTTGAAGATCAGGTAGTAGAGCAGCAAGCCGAAATGCCAAATCCTTACGAGAATAGCCCTCGTGAAGATCAGCAGTAATTTTAAATAATTAGAATAAAGGCCCTTCGACTCTCGTCATGGGCCTTTTTTAACGTAAAGATGTCACAATCAAATTCGAACCAAAATACAGACTCAAATTCTCGCGAACTATTTTCATCTCGCTTAGGTTTTATTTTAATAGCCGCTGGCTGTTCTATTGGTCTTGGTAATGTTTGGAGATTTCCTTACATTGCAGGTCAGTACGGCGGTGCTCTGTTCGTTTTAATCTATATTGCATTCTTAATTCTTTTAGGCATTCCCTTAGTGACCATTGAGTTATCTGTTGGTCGAGCCTCAAGACGCAGTATTGGTCTATCTTTTGAAACATTAACTCCAAATAAAAAATGGAAATACTGCAAGTATTTCATGATCTTTGGTAACTATGTGCTCATGGCTTTCTATACCATGGTTACAGGTTGGATGCTTTATTACACTATTGAGATGTTTACAGGTTTTTTAACTAGTGTACCCATGACACAAGAAGAGTCAGGAAACTTTTTCAACTCCATGCTTCAAGAGCCAGAACCACAGATCATGTTTACAGCAGCAGTTACCATTGCAGGCTTTGCTGTATGCGCCTTTGGTTTAAGAAAAGGAGTCGAAGGGTTTACTAAACCTTTAATGGTGCTGTTATTCCTGTTATTGCTGTTTTTAGCTACTAGATCATTCTTCTTACCAGGCTTTAAAGAGGGTATCCAATATTACCTGTATCCAGATTTTTCAAAGATCACTAAAGATAATTTCTATGAAATTCTCTCTGCAGCTTGCGGACAGGCTTTCTTTACACTAGGTGTAGGTATTGGCTCTTTGCAGATCTTCGGCTCATATATGAGTTCTAAAAAATCAATTGCCTATGAAGCTTCAGTAATTGCAATTTTAGACACCTTGGTAGCTTTTCTAGCAGGTATTGTGATTTTTCCTGCTTGCTTCAGCTATGCTGTAGAGCCAGGTCAGGGCCCAGGACTTATCTTTGTAACCTTAGTTTCTGTATTCTCACATATGGAATATGGTCAGTTCTGGGGAGGAGTATTCTTCCTGTTCATGTTCTTTGCTGCTCTATCAACTCTGATTGCAGTATTTGAAAATGTCATCGGTATTACATTAGATATCTTTAGAATCAGCAGAATCAAAGCTGTGATCTGTAATTTTATTTTGATCTTTGCGATGTCTCTTCCTGTGATCTTAGGTTTTAATGTCTTAAGTTTTATTCATCCTATGGGGCATGGATCAGTAATTCTTGATCTGTATGACTTTATTCTTTCTCAAAATATTATAGAGTTAGGCTCGGTTGTATATGTACTGTATGCTTCTTGGCACTATGGATGGGGCTTTGATAACTACTTAAAAGAGGCTAATTCAGGTCAGGGACTTAAAGTAAGCAGTAAGTTGCAATTCTATTTTAAGTATGTATTGCCAATAATTGTATTAGTACTGTTTGTTCAAGGCTATATCTCAGTTTTTAATCGCTAGTAATAAAAGAAGTAAAAATTAACTAAGGTTACCTTTATGGAAAGAAAACCACGTGAAATATTTAAAACAAGACTAGGCTTCCTGCTTATTGCAGCAGGTTGCGCGGTAGGGATTGGTAATGTATGGCGCTTCCCATTTATTGTAGGTCAGTATGGTGGCGCATATTTCGTTTTATTATATTTATCCTTTTTAGTCACTTTAGGTATTCCTTTATTAACAGTAGAGCTTGCAATTGGTAGAGCATCAAGAAGCTCTATGGCTTACTGTTACGAAGAACTAGAGCAGGCAGGTTCTAGATGGCATATTAACAAATGGTGGCAGTTCTCTGGTAACTACTTCTTGATGGCATTCTATGTCGTAGTAGCAGGCTGGATGCTTTACTATTTCTTATCATTTGCCTTTGGAGAGATCCCAACTAACATCACTCGTGATGAAGCTGCTCAGACTTTTGTTAATCTTTTAGCATCACCTGTAGTGATGTTTGCCTGTGTTCTGGCTACTGTAGTATTCTCTTTTGCTATCGTAGCTTTGGGTGTGATTAAGGGAGTTGAAAGATACACCAAGCCTTTAATGGTAGTTCTAATTCTGCTATTGGCTTTCATGGCATGCCGTTCTGTTACCTTAGATGGATTTGTCGAGGGTATGAAATTCTACTTAGAGCCTGATTTTTCAAAACTTGAAAATAACTTAGGTCAGGCTATCTGGGCTGCCATGGGACAGGCTTTCTTTACTCTCTCAGTAGGCTTTGGTGCGATTGCTATCTTTGGTAGCTATATGTCAGATCGTCATAAGATCCTAAATGAGGCTATCTTTATTGCTTCATTTGATACCATTATTGCGCTTTTAGCAGGTGTTGTAATCTTCCCTGCATGCTTTACCTATGGTATCAACCCTGATGCTGGTCCTAATTTACTGTTCTTAACAATGACAGTTGTGTTCTCAAATATGTCTTTTGGCTCCTTATGGGGAACATTGTTCTTCCTGTTCATGTTAATTGCGGCTGTATCCACCATGATTGCTGTATTTGAAAGCTCAATTGCAGGTACCATTGAACTCTTTAAGATCTCAAGATTTAAAGCAGTTGTAATCAACTTCTTTGTAATGATTGCAATGTGTCTGTTACCACTGTTTGGCTTTAACATTCTTTCAAATGTTCATATCCTAAATGCAAACTCAGGTATCTTAGACTTCTTTGATTTCTTAGTATCAAACAACATCATGCCAATAGGTTCAATTGTCTTTGTACTGTTTGTCTGTGCAAAGTCTGGTATGACCTGGAAGAGATATATTGATGAGTGTAACGTAGGTAAGGGCTTTAATATGTCAGAGAAGTTATTCTTCTACTACCGTTATATTCTGACATCGATTGTGGTTGTAGTTTTGGCAATAGGCTACTACAAAATCTTTATCGGTTAATTGAATATGGGGGAGTGTATATAGCTTTCTATAAATACTCACCTAAAATATAAAACTCAAATAATAAGGTAAGTTAATAAGGATTTTTTATGGATTCAAGCAGAGAGCAGTTTAAAACCAGATTGGGCTTTATTCTGATTGCAGCAGGTTGTGCTGTAGGCATTGGTAACGTCTGGCGTTTCCCATATATTGTAGGACAGTACGGTGGTGCTTTCTTTGTACTAATCTACCTATTCTTTTTGATTGCGATGGGTATTCCTCTTTTAACAGTTGAATTAGCCATTGGTCGTGCTTCTAGAAGTTCTATTGCTTATTGCTATGAGAACTTAGAGGAGAGAGGTGCACAGTGGCATCACAACAAATGGTGGCAGTTAGCAGGTAACTACATCCTGATGTCATTTTACGGCGTGATTACAGGCTGGATGCTTTACTATTTCTTTGAGTTTGCTTCAGGCTCTGTAGCTCCACATCTTGAAAAAGATGTTGCTGTAGCTAACTTTGGCAGCATTCTGCAGGATCCTGCAACTCTATTCTCATGCATGGCTGCAGTTGTAGCATTTTCCTTCTTGATTGTAGCTTTAGGTGTCGTCAAAGGCATTGAGCGTTTTACCAAACCTTTAATGTTACTGCTGTTAGGTCTTTTAATCTTTATGGCTTTACGTTCTATAACCTTAGACGGTTTCATGGACGGCGTGTCATTCTATTTAAAACCTGACTTTTCAAAGTTACAGGATAACTTTGGTGAAGCTGTCTGGGCTGCTATGGGACAGGCTTTCTTTACCTTATCAACCGGTATGGGCGGTATTGCTATCTTTGGTAGCTACATGTCAACAAAGCACCGTTTATTAAACGAGGCTCTGTTTATTGCTGGTTTAGATACAGCTGTAGCACTCCTTTCAGGCTTTGTAATCTTTCCAGCATGTTTTACCTACGGCATTAACCCTGATGCAGGTCCAAACTTACTGTTTGTTACCATGACCATGGTTTTTTCAAACATGAGCTTTGGCGCTTTCTGGGGAGCTTTATTCTTCCTGTTCATGTTAATTGCAGCTGTTTCTACTTTAATTGCTGTGTTTGAAAACATCATCGCAGCAAATCTTGAGCTATTTAAGATTGACAGAAAGAAGGCTGTGCTGATTAACTTTATCGTGATCTTAGGTTTATCAGTATTGCCTGTTTTAGGTTTCAATGTTCTCTCAGATGTTCACCTCATCGGTTCAAATACTGGTATTACTGATTTCTGTGATTTCTTAATTTCAAATAACATTCTTCCAATAGGTTCATTAGTATTCGTGCTTTTTGTAACCTCAAAGAGCGGTATGAAATGGGGGCGCTATATCCAAGAAACTAACGTAGGTGAAGGTTTTAAACTGAGTCCTAAGTTATTCTTCTATTACAGATACATTTTGACCACTGTAATTGCGGTATTGCTCATTATTGGTTATTACACAGTATTTAATCGAGCATAATACTTACAACTAGGTGCCATTGGACGTATAATCTCAGTGTATAAATAAAACACTGAACCAATGGCACCTTGTAGAAATGAAAACCAATAAGCTAATCAAAGGAATTATCTTTACTTTCTCTTTGTTACTTCCACTCTCTTTTTATACTCAAGCACAAGCAAATAACTCTAAAGGTCAGATTAGAACTTTAACCATCGAGCAGGCTGAAGCTTTAAAGCACCATAAATCTTCTGCTAAAAGAAGCACTGCAAAAAAGAGTACAGCTCAAAAGAAATCTTCAAAGTCACGTAAAGCTACTGCGTCTAACAAAAAGACAGCACATAGCAGTACTAAAAAGAGCAGAAAAAATAATACTAAAACACAAGCTAAAACTCGTGTAAGAACTACTACTCCTCAGGAAAGAGCTATACAGTCAGAATATGTAACTGCTCCATTTGATTTCTCGGATGAGAATCCACTAATTGCAACCACACCTACTTTGATTGCTCAAAGAAAGTATTTTGCTGATGCTGAGAGAGCTATTAAAAGTGGGGATACCGATACAGCTTTATCAATTCAGAACAACTACTTAAGAAACTATCCATTATCCTTGTGGATTGATTACTGGTATTTAGCTAACAATATGGATGTATCTAAATACCCCCAGGTTAAACAGTTTATTAACTCAAAAGTTCATCAGGAATTAGGTCTGTTGCTAAAGAGTAAATACATTGAGTATTTATCATCTGTTGGTCAATACAAGTTAGTTTCAGATTTAATCGGTAAAAAGCCATTTCAGGATGACAGTGAGATGGCAAAGTCTCAACAGGCCCTTCAATGCCGCTTCTATGAAGCTCGCTGGCAACAGGGAATTGCTGATGTTACAGCAGCAGCCTTTGCTTCAAAAATGTATTTACAGCTGTCTCCATATCCTTCAAGCTGTGCAGGTTTAATCTACCTCTGGGGACAGAATGGATATCTTGATGATAAGGTGCAACTAGAAAAGTTTGAAAGGGCTTATATCACTAAAAACTACACTGAAACTACAAGATCATTAGCTCATGGTCTTGAACAAACTCAATTTGCATCTCGTGTAGCTCAAGAAATGTCACTTTATGACAATCCAGCAGCAGTGCTTTCACTAGATTATGTTGAAGGTGATGAGAACACTCAAAGAACAGCTGTGCTTGCTTTTAAGAGATTTGCAAATCTTGATCCAAAGAGTGCAACTCCAGCTTTTGAAGCTTTTGCTGAGAAATTTAAGATCAGCGATACTGAAAGATTAGAGATCTTCCAGATCATTGCAAAAGGCTTTTTATCAAGACAGTCTACAGAGGAAGAAGTTCAATGGGTAGATAGAAATCTTCCTGCAGTGGTTTGGTCAGAAGAAATTAAGATTATGCGTATGCGTAAAGCCATCTGGTTTGCTCAATGGCAGATTGTTTATGACTTATATGATCATTTAACAGAGCTTGATAAAAATGCAGTTAACTGGCGTTATTGGAAAGCAAGAGCTGCCCGTGAGATAGGACGCACTCAAGAGAGTAAGTCACTCATGGCAAAGGTTGCTAAAGACAGAAGTTTCTTTGGTTTTTTAGCCGCTCAAGAATTATCTTTAAAAATGCCATTTAACCATGAGCATTTATCAAAATCAGCTCAATGGCCACAGACTGTAGCTAAAAATAAAGCTGCAGTGCGATTCTTTGAATTTAGAGCTTTAAAGGATAGTAATGCAGCTATTGAATGGCGTGAAATTGCTAAGACTGGTACTAATGATGAAGCGATGTTAATGGCAGAGTGGGCTTTATCTACAGGAAACATCAGTTATGCAATTTCAAGTGTAGTAGCTGGTCAAAGATGGAGTGCTCTAGACTACAGATTCCCTAAGCCATTTTTGACCCTGTATCAGAAATACTCATCCTACTCTAATGTACCAATTTCATTCTTATATGGTATTTCTCGTCAGGAGAGTATGTTAAATCCTGATATTAAATCACCAGTAGGTGCTGTAGGTTTAATGCAGTTGATGCCTGGTACTGCTAAGATGGTATCCAGAAAGAATAACTGGTCATATTCAGGAACTGGTGATTTAGTAGTCCCTGAGAACAACATCAGATTAGGCTCAGCATATCTTAGAGACATGCTAGACAGATTTGATAACAACAGAATTTTAGCAGCTGCTGCCTATAACGCAGGTCCTGGCAGGATCAACATCTGGAAATCAAAAGATGGTAAGGGAAGAGATGCTGCGATGTATGTTGAGAATATCCCTTTTAAGGAAACAAGGCAGTATGTTCAAAATGTTCTTCTGTATGACACAATTTACAAAAAGCTGTTAACTGGTCAGGAAGACAGATTATTGAACTCAAATGAATTGGGATATAGATACTAATTTTTTGAAAAACCGTAGGTTCTTGTAGACACTACTCTTTACAAAGTATCAAAATTTGCTATTATATTCACCGTTGCCCAGGTGGTGAAATTGGTAGACACGCTACTTTGAGGGGGTAGTTCTGCAAGGAGTACGAGTTCAAGTCTCGTCCTGGGCACCAAATCCACATCTTTTAACCTATCCTAACCTATCCCAAAATCATTTAAAACTCGCATTCTGATGCGCTTTAACTTATAATTAACCTATCCCAACTTATCCTATTTTAACCATATCATAAAAGATAAGTCACTCTGAAGTCACTCCATTGTATTTTTACCCTAGGAGTGACCAAAAATGAGGTTAATTATATGACACCTATTCAGTTTAATGCCCTGGCAAAAAAGGCTAAAGATACAGCTAAAAAGATCAATCATACTGTAGAGCAGAATCTGTTTATCAGAATTGCACCTACTGGCACTGCAACATGGTATGCAAAAGCCAAACAGAATAATAAGACTCTTAATAAATGTTTAGGCAACTATCCTGCAGTTTCTGTGGCTATGGCCAGACAAGCAAAGAATGAATGGATTAAGACTATTTCTGTTATTCCAGACATCAGCGCTAATGCTTCTTATACAGTTAGAGAAGCTTTTAATGATTGGTATGATAAGAAGAAACTTGTTGCACGTTCCTTTGAATATATGAAGCTACGTGTTGAACGTCATATTCTTCCTATCTTTGGTGATATTCAGCTAAAAGACCTTACAGCTTATGCCCTTATAACAGCATGGAAGCCTCTGGAAGATAAAGGTCAGATCGAAACCTTACGCAAGCTTTGTGATTATGTTAAGGATATGGCTATCTTTGTGCAGAATACCGGCCGTTTGGAAGAAATGCATGATCTTACTCATATCAAGGTTAATTATCCACGTAAGCAGGCAGAACATTTAGCTGCAGTCACTCCTGAAGAACTGCCTGAACTCTTCTATGCCCTTGAACGTAAACCGCGTGTTTATGGTGTGGTCTGGAATGCAATGTTAACTCAGTTTTATACCTTATCGCGCCCAGGTGAAATTGCTGAATTAAAGTGGGATTGGATAGATTTTGACCATGATTTAATCCGGTTCCCTGCAGAAGTTATGAAGGCTAAACGCGCTCATGAAGTTCCAATGTCAAAGCAGCTAAAGATCTTACTGCAGAACATGCCTCAGGTTTATGACTATGTATTTGTAAGTGACCATACAAAGCACAAAGGAGAACCTATTAACCGTGAATCAGTCAGACTGATGTTTTCAAAAGCCGGTCTGGGTGGAATTCAGACTGCTCATGGAATACGTTCTATTGGTGCCACATGGTTAGCAGAGCAGGGTTATAGAGAAGATGTTTCTGAAATGTGCCTTGCTCATTCTTCAGATAATCAGGTTAGAAAGGCTTATCAGAGAAGTGAGTTCCTGGAGAAAAGAAGACCAATAATGCAAGATTGGTGTGACTATGTCGATCACTGCAGGGCAGAAGCTCATAAAAGGATAAAGTCAGAATTGGAGCTTAATAAATGCTAAGCGCCAAAAATCGTTAATTTTGGAGCTTAATAAAAATTAAGACCCTCATTTGAGGGCCTTATCTTTTATTGTCCAATGACTCTAAATGTTTCTTTATTTATATCATATTCGATCTGAACCATTTGTTTAACCACGGCACCAAACGCGTTTTTACCTCTGAATTCTTCAGTAATGATGGCCTTAGGATTCTTTCTGTCATTTAATTGCAGTCTGTAATATGTGTTTGCATGGTCATATGATTTTGGATCATTCATATTTTCTTTTATAAATGCTTCAAGAGGTCTAAAAGAACCATCCCATGGACTGAATTGTGTAAACAGTTTATCCAGGTCAATATGATCTTCAAATGCTGCAGGATTATTCAGTTTTTCATTCTTACACCATCCAATAGCTTCAATTGATTTTAATTTCTTATCTTTAGTGTAAGCATATTCACTGAGGCACTTTCTGAATTTATCCTTATCATCCATGCTTAATTCTGGATTAACCTCAATAAATTCTTCAACAAAATTAGGATGATGAACATTCACATTGTATTGACCTAAAACGAAATCTTTATATTTCTCATTAAAGTCATTTAGTTTCTGAGCGCGCTCTTCTGCTGCTTTTTTCTCTTGCTCTTCTTTTGCCTTTGCTTCAGCTTCAGCCTTCTTCTGTTCCTGCAGTTTCTGTTCTTCAGCTTTCTGTTGTTCTAATGCAATTTTTTCTTCTTCAGTTAATTCTTTTGAAGGGGCAAAGGAAGCACAAATAAAACTTGTAACAATAAAACCAACAAAATAGATCAGAACTGATTTGCCTCTGGTTCTTTTTTCTGGGGCCATAAAGAATAAAGATATTTTTGGTGAGAAAATGCCTATTACAAAAAATACCAGACATAGCAATGTTAAGATGCTAAATAATGCTGCCATAAGAAGTCACTCCCTAAATTGTCAATTTATAAAGTTCTAGATTCTCACTAGGACCATGTATTAAAGCCAGTACACAGAAGGATGGCCTTGAAAACCCTTTTCCCAGATGAACCAGGCATAACAGATTGCACTGCTTTTCTGATTCTCTCCAAATGGGTTTAAACAGTTAATGCGATCTGAAAAAACATAGATCTCTTTTGGTGGAAACTTATCAAAGAAAATCTTTCTCTGTTTCCCTTCCAGAAACTGCAGTCTCAGAAACATGGCCACGTAATATCCATTATCAATAATTTCTAAGGCTTTAGTACAGAATTCTAACGCTTTTGAATATGGGGGATTGGTAACTATGTCAAAGTTTGCCCTAATACCTTCCTGAGAATAAGATAAAAAATCAAGTTCTTCATCCTGGTGTTCATAACCATAATTCTTAATATCAGAACTGTAAACCTTATAATCATTGGCTCTTAGAACCTCTGACAGATGACCAAAGCCACAAGCACATTCCCAAACGTAATTATGAAGCTTTTTAACTTCAAGCAAGCGCTCTAAAGCTTTAGGATCTGTTGTATATAGATCGTTACCGGCTCTGTTTTTTGATGTATGATTGCTACTTCCAGTTGTCACAAAAATCTTATGTGAATTTTCAGTTGTCATTATAGTAAGTTCTTCTCTTCAATTCTAACGCAAAGATCAGGCCTGCGATGAATACCGCGAAAATTGAATTAAACAGTTTCTTCCTCTGCTGCTTCTGTTTTTCTTTATCTCTCTTCTGCAAGTTTTTGAGTTTCTCCAGATAGAAAAGAATGTCAGCTAGCTCTTCAGCCGTTAAATTCTTTCCATTTTTAGGATTTAGCAGAATAGCTTTGCGAGCCTCCACGATACGCCTTCTTGAGAAAACTCTGTAATAGATCTCGTCCAGGCTATTTGTTAGCTTTGCTTTCATCTTTTACCTCACCGTTGATAAATCTATCCAGTTCAACCAGAGCAGCGCAGTGATTTCTTAAGAAGTGGTACACAGCGAAGGCTTTGTCTCTGTAGTCGATCATCTTTGTCACTAAAAAACACAAAATCACAAGATTGAACACGGAGAAGGTCAGCGCGATCTTGGTCATAAACTCGTACATAATCACCTCAAATCTTAAAACAAACCACTGTCGTCATCGGAGTCCAAAAATGCTATGAAGACTGCAGCGAAACAACAGGCGACTAATATACCCAGTAACACTTTAAACTCTCCACAATTTCAGCTTTTTAGCCAGAGCCTTTATCTCTTCGAGCTGGAGCTTGTAAAAGTAAAACTCTATGAAGGCGGAGTGCATTTTTTCGTCATCCATCTGCCTTTCAATGAATAGCCTGTGATTAAGCAGCGCACTATGCAGAATGTCACGCTCTTCGGGAGTCAGCCTAACGGTTAGATTTTTCCTTTTCATATTTACACTCCACTACTGCCAAAGCCATTTGCGCTGCGTTCTGTCTTAGCCCCAATAACTTCACCAGGCACTAACTTAACCTGTGGAAGGGGAAGGATCACTAACTGTGCCACTCTGTTGCCCTTAAAAATCTTTGTCAGGTTATATGGCTCCAATACCACTCTGATTGAACCTGTGTAACCAGCATCAACAACGCCAATCGGTGTACCAATACCTTTAACATTGAATGAAGAACGTGGGCATAAAAGCCCCACAAAACCCTCAGGAATTAACACATGCACACCTGTATCAATGGTGTTAGCTACATTAGGCTCTAAAACCTGATCTTCTCTGCATGAGAGGTCAAAGCCTGCATCACTGTCATGTGCTTTTGCTGGGGCATAGGCACCTTCATCTAATTCATATTTAATTTGCATGTTGTAATTTCTCTCTTCTATTTCTAGCCCATTGATTGATACGTTCTCTATTCTTTTCTCGATAAACTCTCTGCTTTTCAAGAAATTCCTGATGTCTTACAGGATCAGCCATAATTTCTGCCATTCTCTGTTTTGCATATGCAGCTCTTTTGG
>SAMEA3663061__coassemble_266_pt1 | contig 82917 bp, 65 predicted proteins | sample SAMEA3663061__metabat2_low_PE_004 | metagenome-assembled genome bin SAMEA3663061 (sample SAMEA3663061) | pig gut metagenome | biome: pig gut; feature: pig-associated habitat; material: faeces | place: France | collected 2012
ATATAGAAGAAAGGTTTGGAAACGTTGTAAAGAGAGATAACCTTGCTTTAAACATTGCTAATGCCTTATTAGAAGGTAATGTTGATTTCGTACAGGATAAGTTAGGATCACTATTACGTTCATTTGTATCTGTAAGAGATACTGCAACCAAAGCTACTCTCGAGAATTACTACCACGGTTTCTTAAACGGTATCTTTACTAACTGTAAAGATAGCCTTGGTGAGTATCACTCAAACTACGAATCAGGTGATGGTTATGCTGATATTACCTTTAATAATCTAGGTGGCACCAAAGCTTGTGTTATTGAAATTAAAGTCTGCAAAGAAAAAGAAAGCAGAGCTAAAAAGGCTAATGAAGCTATAGAACAAATTCTTGAAAAACACTATGCAGATGCTATTTTTGAAGATGAGAACATAACTTCTGTTAATGCCGTGGGCATAGCTTTTTCTGGTAAAAACTGTTTTATAACTTGTAAAAAACTAAAGTAAAAAAAGAAAAAATAAGAATATGACAAAAGGAGAACTAATTACCAGAATAAAAAAACTCTTAGCTCTATCAGATAGTTCTAATCCTAATGAAGCTGCCATTGCCCTGTCCAGAGCTCAAAAGCTCATGCAACAATACCACATTGAAATGAGTGAACTTGAGGATTCAGTTATTTCAGAACGTGTGATTGAAACTGTAAGGGGCATGAAAAACATCAAACATATTTCACAAATAGGCCATATTTTAACAAAGGTCTTAGGTATTGAATTTATCTACCATACCAATCAGTACGGTACCGTAAATAAAGTTAATATGATTGGACCTAAAGACAGCCTAGAGTCTTGTGAATATATTTTTGTGATCCTAACGCGCTCAGTGATGGCAGCTAAAAAACTCTATAGCGAGAAGATCTATTGTCATATTGTAGACTATATCTTGGGATCTCCTAATCTTAGAGAAGGATTGTGTCAAAACAAACGAACAAAAGAAAGTTTTGATCACTTTGAAAAGAGTAAGGATTTTTGTTTTAACGATCCTTATGGATTTAAAGGGGTTAAAGCAATTGTTGATTCGCTCTGTATTTTAGATCCTCAATTTAATTACGTTTTTAATAAACTAAAACGAGAACTGCCTGAGAGTTTCATGTTTGGCTATTTCAAAGCCATTTATGGAAAAGTAGCTGAATTTGTTCAAGACGATGAAACCAAAGAAGCTATTGAGAAATTCAAGTCAGGAAATCATCAGGATCTTAAAATTCATAGGACTAGAACTCGTCGCATTCATGCTGATGCTTATAATGACGGTTGTGAGCAGGGTGAAAAAGTAAACCTGATGAACGCAGTAAATGGTCAGGGTGGTGTAAGAAAACTCTTGAAGTAATACAGCCTTGTAAAAGTTTCACTGCCAATAAGGAAAGTCTTGCTAACATTTAAGAAAAGTTTAATTGAAGACAAGATCCTTAAAAGCTAAATCATCCCCTATTCATTATCATAGTCTGAATATAAAAGCTCTTCTAACTTATCTAATCTGTCCTTTAACTTAAAGTTCTCTACATAAGGCAATTTATCTATCTTATAAACCTTAGGTGATCTTTCATTATATAAAGGCCATCTGATTGGAGTCATGGACTTACCATTAAAATTAGGATCGCCTGTCTTAATAAAGTTAACAAATCTTTGGTGCATGTTGTCGCTTACTTTTTTCATATCTTTTTGCGCACCTTCTGGCAAGGTTGAAAAGACATAAGCAATCTCACTTGAATGGCTAACTCCTTTATGAGACTTCTTATATTCAAAAGGAGCATAGTCAAAGTGATACATATAAACCTTATGATTTTTGCTCATAGCATCAGCAAAAATCTTCATACCAAGATTGAACATGATGTCAGCGTTATAGCTACTTGCTTCTTTAAAAGCAGAATCTGTAGGCTCTTTATCCTTTAGATATAAAGCAGCTATACTCTGGACTTTACTCTCACCAAAGGTGTTTTTTATGGCAGCTTTTAACTCTAAGACATTTAGGTTATCTGTAAAAAGTGAGCCTTCATCGGTATTGTAGCCAATTAAAATTTCTATGTTATCTTTAGGATTAGCCCCATCTACCTTCTTTTTCTGCTGCAGTTCTTTATAAGGATCTTGTGGCAGAACTGCGCCATCAAAGTAAGGCTTAAAGAAAGAGAAGGTGTTTTTGACCATATCAAAGTCATAACCGCAGTTATAGGATAAGAGCAGAGGATCAATAGTTCTTAGTGCCTCAAGACCGGACTCAGAATCATCTGCCCCGAATAAAGTAGCAATAGCAGCACTATTAGTAAAAGCAGACTTACTGTTCTCGCTTTTATATAAACTTACAAAGGGATAACTTAAGATAGTGCCACTCTCTAAGACAGCTCTTTTAAACAGACCTTTTGCTAAAGGACTTAAAACTAAAGATGACACTGCCATGCTGCCAGCTGACTCACCACCTATAGTGACTTTGTCAGGATCACCTCCAAAAGACGCAATATGATTTCTTACCCACTTTAAAGCTTCAATCATATCAAGGTGTCCCCAGTTACCGGTGGTACCGTACTTTTTGTAGGTGTATTTTGAAGAATAAAAGCCTAAAGCATGTAATCTGTAATTGATGCTTACTAAGATCACACCATCCTTAGCAAAGGCAGTACCATCATAATAGGGATTATTTGAAGCCCCCATCATATAAGCGCCACCGTGTATCCACACAAATACCGGTAACTTATCGCCTTTTTTAGCATTTTTAGGGCGGTAAATATTAAGACATAAAGAGTTATCACCTGTTCTAAAGCCTTTACGTTTAACAATAAAGCTAGACTGAGGCACTACAGGGCAGAATGAATCAGCCTTGAAAGTATCAGCAAAAGGATCAGCTGCAACTGTTGGCGCAAAACGCAGGTCATGCACTGGAGCTTTAGCATAAGGAATACCATAAAAGTGCTCTACTCCATGTTCACTGACACCTTCAATAGCACCTATATCAGTGATCACTAAAGGTTCTGAATTAGCATATGAGCAATTTACTGCAAAGGTGAAAAGTAAGGTTATAAACAGAGTGTGAAATAGCCTTTTCATTATTTTGTCTCAAAATATTTCTTAATGCCGTCTAAAACAATGTTCTCATTATTCTTATCGCCAATAAGCAGCCTTTCCTTTACTAAAGCGCTGTCATCTTTTGATAATGAGCCTCGAAGCCAGGTCATCTGATGTTTGGCAAGCTGTGCTGTAGCGATTACACACTTCTCAATCATGGTATCAAAGTCGTATACCTTATCAATATATTCCCAAACCTGTCTGTAACCTACACATCGCATGGATGGCATGTTTAAGTTAAGATCACCTCTTTCCTTTAAACAGGCAACCTCATCAATAAGACCATCATCGACCATCTTTAAAAAGCGCGCTCTGATAAGTTTTCGTAACTCAGTTCTGTCATCAGTTTCGGGCAAAAGGATGTACTCTAATCTGTCAAATGGACACTTGTCCTGATGTTCAACAAAAAATGAGCTCATAGCACGCCCTGTCATGTAATAAACTTCTAAGGCTCTTGAAACTCGCTGCTTATCGTTTGGATTTAATTTTTGATAAGAGACAGGATCCACATTCTTTAATTTCTCGTGCATGGCAGGCCAGCCACGCTCTGAAGCCTCAAGTGCTATCTTTTCTCTTATCTCAGGCTCGGTTACAGGGAGAGGAGACAAGCCATCGACTAGAGCTTTGTAGTACATCATGGTACCACCGCAAATTACTGGGATAGCACCTCGTGCTGTAATTTCATCTACAAGTCTTATACAGTCTTCTCTAAAGGAAGCAGCACTGTAGCTGTCTTTAGGATCACAAATATCAATTAAATGATGAGGCACTGATGCTAACTCTTCTCTTGTTGGTTTAGCAGTTCCAATATCCATATCTTTGTAGATTAAAGCTGAGTCTAAACTTATGATCTCAACTTTGACCTTTTTAGCAATTTTTAAAGATAGAGCACTCTTACCAGAGGCGGTAGGACCTAATATTACAACTGCTTTATTCTTCAAGTTCAGCTCCGAGCTTTTCACTTAATTTTTTTAAATTCAATTCTAAATAAGAACCTTCAAGATCTTTTAAAGGATTATCTTTATCTAAGATTGAAAGTAATCCTTTAGCCTCATTCTCTAAAATCTCTGATGATTTAGGACTTTCATATCTCACAATTGAAGATAGTTTTTGAGGGCAGTTACCTTCTTCAATGGTTCTAAATTCAGCACAGACAATTAAAAAGATCTTTTTACTTACACTTGCTAAATCAATGCCTTTTAATAAGGCAGGGATCTCCGTTAATTCAATTCTGTTTCTAAAGATTTTGACACCAAAACCAAGTCTGCCTAAAGCAATAGTGCAGTATTTTAAGGATTTTGCCAAAGCTGGATCGACAGTAAAAGAAAATGGCATTAAGAGTCTTTGTTTCAAGACTGAGGCATTCTTAACCGAATTTTGATACTCTAAAGCTACTTTTATAGACTTTAACTTTTTCAAAGAGATTAAGTAGTACTTCTTTGAAAGTTTAATTAAAGCTACATTTCTGTCAGTCAAATCTAAAAACAGGATGCCATTAGGAAGTAGATTTGAGGCAATATTGTTTTCTGTATTTTCGCTTCCATTTGGCACAAACCCATTTTCTAGATTAGAGTTAGGAGCATTTACAAAAGCGGTAGGTGCGACTCCACTTACAGCACTTCCTATAGGATTAGAATACACCCTTTGCTCAATTCCAGGCTCATTAAGATTTACATTAGCATTGACACCAACATTTGAAGCATTCACTGCTGATTTATAAACATTGATGTTGCGCTGTAGCGTATCCTGATTTGAAAAGGTTGAATGATAATTACCAGCGCTTACTCGATTTGAAGATACAGATCCACCTGAAGATCCTGATGAAGAACTTATAGAGCCAGAGCCTTTAGGAGTATTAACAGATGCTCCATTGAAAAATGAGCTTACACCTGTAGGGAATGCTGGCAGAGCTTCATTGTTAATATCAAAAGAGGCTGCATGAGGAGACTCTGTTTTGTTTGCATTAACATAACCTACGATTGGAGCTTTGTCAGTAGCAAAATCAAGCTCAGACTGACCGACACTGTGTGGACCAATATTAGCTTTTCTCAAGGCTAAAACTAAAGCATCTGTAATTAAATCATGGAGTAAAGAAGGTTCATGGAAACGCACTTCATCTTTACGAGGATGCACATTAACATCAACCTCATCAGGCTTTACCTCAAGATAAAGTACACATCTTATGGGCAGGGTTCTGCCTAATACTTCAAAAAAAGCTTCTTTTAGCGCATGAGTTACAACTTTATCAGCAATAGGCCTGCCGTTTAAAAACAGATATACCTGTTCTGAAACGCTCTGCTCTACACTAGGTGGTGGTAAGAGCATTCCTTCCATCTTAAGATTTGGATCTTCACAAAGGACTTTAATTCCCTCTTGAGAGAAATCACTGCCTAAAAGAATGGCTGTTCTCTTTAAATCAATACCTTCATTTAAGGACGACTTTGAAACTTTAAAGACAGTCTTGCCTTCATTTACTAACTCAAAACCAGTATCAGGATGAGCAAGTGCAATTCTTATAAAGGTATCTTTAATTCTTAAAAATTCAGTTCTATCTGACTTTAAAAAGCGACGACGTGCTGGAGTATTAAAAAATAATTCACAGACATCAACGGTAGTACCATCTGGGTGAGCTGCAGGCGCAATCAAAGGTTCCTGTTCAGGACCTTCTACTTTAACACAATAGGCATTATCCTCATCTTTAGTTTTGGAGGTTAAAGTTAATTTTGAGACAGAGGCAATAGATGCTAAAGCCTCTCCTCTAAAGCCTAAGGTAGTGATGGAATTTAAATCATCTGATGAATAGATTTTGGAAGTAGCATGAGGTGCTAGAGCTAACGGCAATTCGTCTTTTACAATACCAGTACCATTATCTCTTACTCTGATTAAAAGCTTACCAGCCTCTTTAATCTCACAGAGGATATGAGTTCCATGAGCATCAACAGCGTTTTCTAAAAGCTCTTTGACCACAGAGGCAGGTCTTTCTACAACCTCACCTGCTGCAATTTGACTTGCTAGTTGCTTTGACAGACGTCGAATTGTAGACATATATTTCCTATGGCAGATATAGAACCTGACCTACATGAACAGTATCGCTCTTTAAGGAATTTATTTTCTTTAATTGAGCTATAGTTGTGCCATATCGTTTAGCAATAAGACCTAAAGACTCGCCTTTTTTAACGGTAACACTTTTGGCAGTACCACCGTTTTTAGTCATATTCTTAGTTCTTGCATAAGACTCCTGGCGTGATCTTAATTTCTGAGCAGGATACTTCTCATAATATGACTTAATACCTAAATAAATTCTGTAAGCGATTTGCTTTTGGTAATTAGGCTGATTTAACTGAATTTCTTCATAACGGTTTGAAAGGTAGCCAGTCTCAATTAAGAGAGATGGGATATCAGGTGCTTTTAATACAGCTAAAGAAGCCTTAATAGGCTGACTTTTTCTTACATGGGTAAAGGCAGACAACTGATGTAAGATTTCCTGAGCTAAAAGGTTACCCTCTGAGCGGGAGTTTGTAGATGACATATCAAGGATTGCAGTTGCCAAATATGGATTACCAACACTCTGATCCATCACCTCACCTGCGCCGCCTATGAGTTTCTTTTGCTTGTTGTTACGCAGAATTTTACCGTTTTCACGTACTGCTCTGTTCTCTGATAACACGAGCACACTTGCGCCACGAGCTGTTGAACTGCCTGAGGCTACAGAATCAGCATGAATTGAGATTAAAAGATCAGCTTTTCTTAATCTTGCAATTTCAGAACGCCTATCCAGATCAACAAAAACATCACGTGATCTTGTAAGAGTTCCTCTAAATTGTTTATTAGAGTTGATGTAGCTATAAAGTGCTTTTGAAATAGCTAAAGTTACATTCTTCTCTCTTACACCACGTTTACCAATAGCACCAGGATCTTTACCGCCATGGCCTGCATCAATTGCGATAATGAATGGACGAGACACTGGTGTTGCCTGTACTGGTACAGGAGGCGCTGAAGCGTCAGACACTAACTCCTCAACATCATGAGATTGAATTTTGGTTTTAGTATTAGTCTTGGTATTTTTGGTGATAGTAGTCTTTACACGCCCCTGTTCAGATGTCTTTTGTGCTTGAGCTTTCTTGTAGTCACTTCTTAACTTAGCAAGCTCCTGCTGATATTTAGTAGCATTAGCAGTAGACATTGAGCGAAAACCGTCTTTTGAGACTGTTGTATACTTAATAAAGAGATCTCTTTCATAAGTAGACAGAGGAACGGTAGTATCTAATTTGCCATTTACGGTTTTACTTGTTGAGACGACTGTATCTTTAATTACAGTGCCATTTGAAGCAGTCTTGGTTACAGTATTTTTTACAGTTGCATTTGCAGAGAAAGTAGCTTCTGAGCTATTTTCAAAATCAATTACCAGTCTATAGTCATTGTTACCACCTTTTGGAGCTAAGACAAAAATCTTAGGTACAGCACATCTATTTAAAGAGAACAGATATCTGACATCATTTTTCTCAATGCGTCTTTGAACGCCCCTCACACAGCTCTGAGAGGACAGTGGTACATTTGAAGGAGAAAGAGTTGCTTTTGATAAATTGCGAACTCTAATCGAGAATACAGCTCTGTTTTGACTTAATGAAGTTGCATAATTAGGTTTTGAATCAAGATCAAGTACTACTCTGGTTTTCTGAGCATTATGAAATGAGCGTACGGACTTAATAGCAGATGCCGAAGCCACTTCGGTAAAAGTGCAACATACCACTAGAGCTACTGCAAAAAATAATAAGAACTGTCTGCAAATTGTTCTGATTTTTTGAATTGATTTACTCTGGATCAATTTACAGAAGTTATTCAAAAGGTGTTTCACGTTATCTGAAATTTGAGCTTATTTTATTAAGATCTTCTGGTTCTATAAGAACTGATTTTATCACAACATCCCTTGAATCAACTGAATAACTAAGCTCAATTGTGATATCCGCTTCAGGTAAAACGCCCTGTGCTTTATCAGGCCATTCAATAAGACATACTGAGGTCTTCTCAAAATAGTCACGAATGCCCATATATTCAAGTTCTTCAGGATCTAAAAGTCTGTAAAGATCAAAGTGGTAAACACTAAAGTCATCAAAGTCATAAGGCTCAACTAGAGTATAGGTAGGAGAGCGGACGATATCCTTATAGCCACAAGCTTCAATAAAACCACGTGAGAAAGTGGTTTTACCTGCACCTAAATCTCCTTCAAGATTTATAAGCACACTCTTTTTTAATTTTTTGCATAGAGGAATGCAAACAGATGACATCAGAGCACCTAGTTTTACAGTCTCCTGTTCACCATTTATCTTAAATTTAATTTCTGCCATATTTTTTATTCTTTTCTATTAGCTTTTCCGATTAGCACTTTTGATTAGAGTTTGTAAACTTAAAAATCTAGTCTCTGCCGTTTACAAGTTCTCTTACATATTTGCTTACATCAAGTGGCAGTGTACCAATTACACCTTCTTTTTGACCGCAAATAGCACCTGCTCTTGCATGGATACAGGCGCCTACTATCACGCCCATCTCAAGACCTAAGCCCTGAGCGATTAAAGAGGCTATGATGCCGGTTAAAAGATCACCAGAGCCTCCGGTTGCAAGAGCTGGTGAGCCTTCATTGATGATAGACAGTCTGTTGCCATCACAAACAATAGTACCAGCCCCCTTTAAAAGCACTACACCGCCGAACTTTTGCCAGAGTTTATAGCAACTGCCTAACCTATCGGCATTGATAGCTTCAACTGTGCAACCTAAGAGTCTAGCTGCCTCGCCAGGATGGGGTGTAATCACACGATTCTCGTTATAGAACTTATCCTCATATTTAGATAAGACATTTAATGCATCAGCATCATAGACTACGTATTTGTCGATGACATCATCTAGGGTATCTAATATTCTTTGAGTTCTCTCATTTACTCCAAGACCAGGACCTACTGCAATCACATCAGCCCAATCGATTGCCTTTTGCAAAGCTTCAGCTGAATTTAAATCCACAGTCATCAGTTCAGGTCTTACACTTAACAGAGCCTGATAGTTATCCTTTTCAAGTGCTACTTTAACTAAGCCTGCCCCTGATCTTAAGGCACCGGTACCACACAAGATAGCAGCACCTCCAAAACCTGATGCACCTGCGATAATTAAAACTTTTCCATTATCGCCTTTATTAAATGATGGTAAACGCACTGGCAGTTGAGGCTTAATGTCTTTATAAGACATTCTCATGATTGGTACAGGATAGGTAGTCTTTGAATAATCAAAAACATCATAATAACAGTAAGATTGAACACCTAATGGAGCAAATTCAAGTTTTCCTACAAAGTCGACAGCATCAGATGTTAATAAGCCAGGCTTTAGAGCCAGCATACAAACAGTAGCATCTGCACTTACGCACATGCCAGGGACACTACCAGTATCTGCAATTACACCTGATGGAATATCAATACTTACTACGTATGTATTTAACTGATTGATATAGGCAATCCATTTTGCCATGTCGCCTTTAGGTGAAGAGTTTGTACCAGTACCTAAAAGAGCATCGACAATGACATCAGGTGCGCTGTAAGCGATGACACCGTCATCTGGAAGCTGCCCATGATTTGGCAGTTCATATTCAACAATACCGCCCTGTCTTACATAGTACTCATAGGCAATGCTAGCCTCAGTGCCCTCATGAGGAACACCAGTTGCAAAGACTCTATGATTAATGGAGTTTTCTAAGAGCAAGTTTGCAACAATATAGCCATCGCCACCATTATTGCCCTTACCGCAAAAGATCCACACATCTTTAGCTTGAGCACATTCTCTGACAATAAAGTCAAAAACAGCTTTACCTGCCTGCTGCATCAAGTCAAAACAGTGGCCGTTATGCTCTTTAGCATGCTCTGCTTCGATGAATTTAACCTCATCACTGCTATAAACTTCTAATGGGAGCTGATCCATATATACTCCATCGCTGCTATTTTATTCTGTTCTAAAGTCAGTCTAGTTAAGACTGCTTTTAACTGCTTATAAACTCTGTTCTCTACTTCTTGGGTGCTCTTTTAAGCTACCTTTTAAAATTTGGAAAGATGCTCTGTACTGTTCAAATCCATACCGTTTGAGGCTAATAGAACCACATCCTCTGCTAGATCCTCTAATGAGTATTGATTGCAGGTAACAAGCTCTTTGTCTACCTTAACAAAGCCTAAACTGTCTTTTTCTTTATCTTTAAACAATCTGTCAAAGTCATAAGAACCTAGAACCATAACCTCTACCCCGTGGTAGGTCATGAGAAATCTTTCAACATCGTATGGAAGTTCAGGCTCAGACTTAAAATCGGAACTGTTTTCAAAAAGGTCAGGCACACTGCCTAAAAAGCGACGTTTGAGAGTAATGTCATCTGCAGTTAACAGATCCTCGTAAACTTCAAAGTCATAGTCTTTTAATTTTTGAATTTTAATTGACCAGTCTTTTTCTGTAAGAAGATATCCAAAATCAGAATAACTGATACAGTAAATTTCAGACATGCTCTTTCCTTTTTAGTGTTGTCTCATAGATGAGTTAATTATAGACAATAGGCTGATATAAAAACAGTTTTCACAATGGTGTTAGATAAAAGATCATCAAAATTATCTCAAAAAAGTCAAATTTGATGATCTTTATGATGAGTTTAAAGATAACGCTGTATGAATGTTGTCTTTGATTAAACTTCTTGGGTTACATCAATATGCAAAGTACTTATAAAGAAAGCTAACTCATCACTCATTGCATCAGCTTCAGAAATTCTTACATGTCCTTTGGTGCCACAGCCGTTTTTACTGTAATAAAAACGGTGCACTAATGGAGAACTAAAGTCAGATGCGACCTCATCTATTGCTTTATCTACACTAATATCATGCTCTAAGATAGTTGTAGTTAAAATAAAGTGAGTCTTTGGATAAATTTCCATTAAATGACGCAAGAACTTTTTATAAGTATTCTTCCAAAGAACAGTTTTTTCGCCATTCGGCTCATCTTTTATAAAGTCCTTTGGATGACTCTCATTTTGACCTATGGCAATTACCACTACGTGAGGGCGGAACTTTGAAAAGTCCCAGGTAGTTACAGGATTGATATAAGGATTGTAGTGGACTTTGTCATAGACAGATTCCATACCGATGTAATCTGGATGATGAAACCAGCCAGTTTTATCTAAAAGAGCAATACCACCTTGAGCAATATCATGAAGTTTAGCGCCTAACTTTCTTGCGCACATCCATGAATATGAGTAGTAGCTGTTTGAAAAATGGCCATCATGTACAGGGTCAACCTTACCTACATAATCTACAGCTTCACTGACCTCTCCTGCTGATGCTGAGTCACCATAAACTTCCATCTTAAGACATGGCTTTTTCTCATAGGGAATGAGCTTGGCATTATCTGAGAGAACTAACTCTTCAAGTGTGATCTCATGACAGTCCATGCGCTTGAAGAACAGAATTTCATGCTCTTTGTCTGTATCTTCACTGTCTAACAAGGTAATGACAGTAGTATTTTCATCATCATTTAACTGATAACACTTTTGTACACCATCAACTCTGGCACCCACAAAGTTGTGCCAATTGTTCCAGTCTAGATGCTGATTTTTAATCTTTAAAGAAGCAAAACTGCCTACAAAGCGAAACTTTAGATAAGTAGCAGGAAAGATAAATTGTGGATGCAGAGGATCTCTGTCATCTATTCTTCCACAATATTCAATTTCAGGTGAGTTTAAAGCGATCTCTTTCATAAATATACCGTAATGTTGTTATCAAAGATTTAGTTATCTTTATTGGATATAGACTCAAAACCACATAGGTCAGAACAAATAAGAGTTTGAAGTTGCTACATTGAACCTTGGTCTAATTATTGTTAACAGTATATTTAACCTTTAATAAAAGTATGTCCAAAAAGTAAAAATTCGCGCTTATTTTGTGCCATAACCTATATTTTTCAAAATTTAACAAAAATTAGGTAGATAAGACTTAAAACTTTTGCCTATACTCAAAACATAAAATTTACAAAATCAAAACAATCATTTATAAGCAATCAAACTTATAAAAAATTAAACTAAAAATAGGTGGTTTACTATGGACATCCTTGGTGTTGATATTGGCGGTAGTGGTATTAAAGGAGCAGTTGTTGATACTCAAACCGGTGAGTTAAAAACAGAAAGAATTAGAATTCCTACCCCACAGCCAGCAACCCCTGAAGCTGTTGCAGAGACTTTAAAGCAGTTAGTTGACCAGATTGGCTTTAAAGGTCCTATTGGTTGTGGTTTCCCTGCTCGTGTTATTGATGGTGAGGTACTTACAGCAGCAAATATTGATAAGTCATGGATCAATGTAAAAGTTGAAGAACTGTTTACCTCTGTTGTAGGTCAACAGGTTTATGTAGCAAATGATGCTGACGTAGCAGGTTTAGCAGAACTTACCTTTGGTGCAGTAAAAGATTATAAAGGGCCAGTACTCTTTTTAACTATCGGTACTGGTATTGGTTCAGCACTCTTTATCAACGGTCAGATGTACCCTAATACAGAATTTGGTCATATCAAATTCAAAGGCGATATTGCTGAACACTATTGTGCTGACTCTGTTCGTGAAAAAGAAGATCTTGGGTTTAAAGAGTGGGGCGAAAGATTAAATAAGTTCCTAGAGTATATTGCTTTCTTAACTCAGCCTGACTTCATTGTTTTAGGAGGTGGTGTTTCTAAGAAGTTTGAAAAATATGCTTCAAAGTTAACCTTAAGCACTAAGGTTGTTCCTGCTAAGACCTTAAACCTAGCAGGTATCATCGGTGCTGCTATGTACGCTAAGACCAGAATTTAGTTTTTGAAGTAGTCTTGTCCTGTTAAGGCTACTTAACAGGACCTTTTATTTTGTATCAGTCTTATCTTCTTTGCCCTCTTTTAAAATTCTGCAGTTAAAAGATTTTTACACTCTGACACAATCAGGCATTCGTTTGCCAAAATCTGACACACTTTAAAAGCTCATTTGAACGATACTAAAGATCTAGCTTAGGTAGATTTTTCTACTTAAGCTTGAGTAAAACAAAACTAATCAATGCTGTTGAATGAACATAAACAAAACTTTGTGCCTATGAAGAAATTAGCTGTAACTTTTAGTCTGATTACTGCTCTATGCCTTACATCATCTGTTTTTGCAAAAGACATACAGACAGCCGATCAAAGCTCTTTAGTATCTTTAAGTGAGAATAATATGAGTACAAAAGAGAATGAAGCTTTAAAGATTAACCTTACTGTTGGTGGAAAAACTGTAACTGCTACCTTAATTGATAACTCAGCATCTCGTGATCTTATATCCCGTCTGCCACTTGAAATCACACTTGAGGATTTTAATAACACTACAGAGAAGATCTTTTATCCAAAGCCTGCTTTGAATCTTAAAAAGACAAATAATGGTACTGCACCAGTTCCTGGTGACATTACCATCTATAAGCCATGGCAGAACGTAGCTATCTTTTGTAAGAGCATCCGTTATAGTGATGATTTAATTAAGCTTGGTCATATTGACGGCGATGGCATTGAGCTTTTAAAGAAAAAAGGCAATGAAAAAGTTACAATTTCAAAGTAGCCTAAAGAGTGTTTAGGGCAATAAATGTAAGGTCGTTTTGCTTTTGAGCATATTTTGTGGCAAAGAACTGTTATAGGGCTCAATAAGCAAAACGATTTAGAGAAAATGATTAACCAGGTTCAATTGCGTTAATCTTTATTTCAAGTCTCTGTGAGCCCATATAGTGGTTGATACCCACGGTATATACAGCTCTTACACGCATGAACTTAGTAATAGAGCGCTCATTTGGTGTAGCTCTTAACTTAATGGCATTCATGCTAGAACCATCATCATTACGAAGTTTGAATTTCAGATGTCGATTTGCAACTAAGAATACATCTTCGACTGTAAACTCTCCATCAAAGCAAGGTTCTTCAAAACCATTCCCCCATGGGCCATATGCTTCTAAATCACGAGCAAAGGCTACATTTATATAGTTTGGAGGCAGGCAGCCATCTGAGACAATCTCATCCTCTGTAGGCTGCCCCAAATTCTCTGTTGCCACCTCATTGAAGAGTTCTTTAAATTTCTCAAAATTAGCTTTATGAATTGAGGCTCCTGCTGCCATAGCATGGCCACCAAATCTGATTAAAAGATCAGGACTTTTCTCAGAAAGTGTCTGCAGAATTTTTACAATACTAAAGCCAGGAACCGAACGAGCTGATCCTGATAACTCATCGCCAGTACCTGAGAACACAAAGCAAGGGACAGAGAACTTCTCTTTAATTCTGCTTGCAATAAGACCGCCTAGACCTACCAGCCAGTTTGATCTGTAAAGCACAATTGCAGAATTACCTGCCTGTTTTTCAGCATCCTCACAAGCTTCTTTTAAGAAGACGCGCTCATAGTCACCACGGCGCTTGTTGCACATCTCAAGATCTCTTGCGATGATACAAGCTTCAGTATCATCATCTGTAAGCATTAAAGATACAGCTGGATTGTTCTCTAATTTAATTCTGCCAGGAGCATTTAAACGAGGACATAAATCATAAGCAATAGATACAGAGTTAATTGAAGGTAAATCAACTCTACATGATGAGGCTAATGCTCTGATACCTACTACGCATTCACCACGACGAATTCTTTCAAAACCGTACTTTACTAACTTGCGATTGTTAGCATCCAGCTGCATTACATCGCCAATAGTACCTAGTGCTACTAAATCAAGAAAACGGCCTATCTTTGGGACAGCTCGACCATCGTAGTAACCTCTATCTCTTAGACAGGCTCTGGTGGCAACTAAAACATAGAACAGTACACCTGCGCCACATAGATTTTTAGATGGGAACTTATCAGTTGGTAATTTAGGATCGACTATCGCATCAGCTAAAGGTAAATCCTCAGGTGTTTCATGGTGATCAGTAATCACTACTTTAAGGCCGCGAGATTTAGCGTAATCTATAGATTCTTTACAGCTGACACCGTTATCTACGGTTAAAATGAGCTTTACACCATGAGCTATAGCATTATCTACAGCATCTTCACTCACGCCGTAACCGCCTTCATAGCGTGATGGCACATAGTAGGTTACATCACGTGCACCTAAATCTTTAAGACCCCTGACGCCTAAAGCAGTTCCGGTAATACCGTCAACGTCATAGTCTCCTGCTACTAAGATAGACTCCTGATTGATGATTGTGTCTGCGATAATGGAACTGGCTTTTTCAATATCATGAAAATCTTTGTAATGAAAGATATCACAAAGCTTACAAGCGACGTCCTGTTCGGTTTTAATGCCTCGTCTTGCGAGGATCTGGCGGATGACAGGATCCGGAATAAAAGGTTCTAAATGACTGTCATCAATGACGTCACGACGTACGATTTTCACGATTGTTCCCCAAGGTTCAGTATCTTTTCAAGCGATAGATGTTGATATGTGGTTCAATTATATTTGTATTGAAGACAAATTTATATAGAGCAAGAGTAATTAAATTCTTTTTGTGACAACAGGCATTTAAGATAAGAATATCGTATAGAGGATGATATAAAATTATCATCAGGCGAATTTCGTTATATTTATGTTTTATTTCGAGACTTTTAAAAAGCTCAGATTATGTTAAATTTATTTTTATGTACAACTGTACGATTTGTAGAGTTTTCCAGTAGCACCTATAAAGATATTCCTGCACTTCTTCAAAACATATAAATCCATTTAACATTATTCTTAATAATCAAAATTTAAGTCTCATTATCCTTAACAGCTTATGTGACGTTGTACGATTTTTATCTCCGTACAACGTCACCAATGAAGATTTTTTAGTTTTATTTTACATTTTACTTGATTTTGTATCATTTTTAATTATGATCTGAATATAAGTTTATTTAATAATATTGAATAAGAATAAAAGATCATGATTGATAATCTAAAATATTACATATTTGGTGCTTTAGCCATTGCAGCTGCAATTGCAATCACAGGAAATAAAGCTAAAGCAGATCTTTTAAACTTCTCCCTGCCTCAAATAGAAATGATAAAGACAGATTCTTATAAGAAGGTATCCTCGACTACAGCAGGTCTTATAGGCACATATATAGTAATGAGACAGATGGCAAAAAGTGATCATGAAAAAGAGGAGCAGGAAAGAAAAGAAGCTGAAGCTCAAAAGAAAGTTCAAGAAGATGAAAAGAAGATGTCCTCTTTTGACAACAGCGCCTACTGCAGATTTAGAATTAAAAATTCAGGTATTGATGAAACTGAAGTTGTAACTTTCAGAATGATGGTGAACAGGTATAAGCAAGAGTGCAAAAAGAAATATCTAAAAGATCATATCTATTTAAAAGACTTTTTAGGTTACTACTTCTCAGCAAGAGATGACACTAATGATAACGGAGCTGATATTTATCTAAAGTTCACTATTGATTTTGAGCATCCAACCATCATCAGTGAACAGGACATCAAAGATCATAATGATGAACAAGAAACTGTCATCTTTGCTGTCTGTGCTCTAATTATCTTAATATTATCCATGATTGCTTTCTTTTGGATCTTGATAAAAGCAGCAAGAGAGTAAGTGTTATTAACAATGACTAAAACACCGGACTAATCTTAATAATATAGTCGGTAATATTAGGATCTTTTAGTTCAAGATTACGACCATGCTCCCTGTACCACTCGGATTCGAGCATGGCTTTTTTATGTCTGTAATAGGTTGCTTTCTTCATCTTGAGCTTTTCCATGATCTCATAATCGGACATGGTCTCTAGCATCATTAAAACTTCAGCACACTTTACAGGATGCCCTTCTTCAGAGACAACCTCAAGTTTTTTGCGTCCTGCTCCTCTTAATACCACTGAGTTATAGACTTCCTCATCAAAGTTTATATAAAAGTACTTTTTATAGGAAAAGGTAATACCTACATGCTCAAGCTTTTTAAATACATCTTCGTGGTATTTTTTTACCTTATCAAAGGCTGTATCAGAATTATCTTCAGGATTAGGATCAATATAGATTTGGTATTTCATAGCTACTCAAGTTTTACGATAATTACAGAAGTTTTATAGCACACTATGAAACTTTATTAAACTTTTAAATACTAGACTTGTGGCTTTAAGAAAGAAATCTAAACTGAGGCCTTTCGCGTAAAATTTGGTAAAATATTGAGACTGAATTTACTCTTAGGTTTCTTTATTTATGAATAACGCAAATTATCAACAGCGAAGCTTATTACTTCTGTTCCCATTAGGACTGCTCGCTATTGCTTCATTTGCTCTTGATAAAAGAATTCCTATTGGCATCGACTTTACCATTCAGAACATTCTGCTAGAGATCTGCAGAACCATGATCCCTGGCTTATTTGCTGTAACAGTAGCCTGCCTTATTCCTACATTTAACCGTTTTTATCAGCTCTTTGCTGTAGGTCTTAACTACTCACTGTTGTGTGGCATCTCGATTACCTTTTACCCGCACCTGTTTACTCAACCTACCGCGTGGGTGATTGCATCTTTAGCAGCAACCATGTTCTTACTGCCTTCTAATGATCTTGATCAGGAAGCTGAAAGAGCAAGTATTGGAGCAACTTTAATCAAAGTTTTAGGCGTGCTGTTTGTTCCGGCTTTAGTACTTCTGAGTTTTGTAGTAATAATTAAAAACATTGAGCACTCAATTCTAATTACCTTTACTACTGTTTTCGTTGATTCATTCTTGTCTTGTCTGTTTGTGCCTATCTACGAAATCATGTTAACTCTAGGCTTTAGCTCCTTACTAAATTCTCTAGTAAGTCTGCAAACTGAAAGCGAGACTATTCATGCCATGTTAAACAGTATTCTGCTGACAAACCTCTTTGTACTGCCAACTCTAATGATGGTAAGAGCCTATCTTGCTAAATCCTATAACAGACTGTTTTTAGTCTTTTTAGCCATGATCACCTGTTTAACCTCAAAGATTGGATCTTGTATCTCAGTTGAGCTTTCAATTTTAATGTTCTTCTACCCAGGAACCTTAATTGTCCTGTGTATTTCCTCTGTAATTCTGTTCTTTTTAAGTTTGTATTTAGATCTGTCTACTTTTACCAACTTCTTTATGCTCTATCAGCCTGATTTAGTATTAAAGAATTTAGCATTCTTCCAGTTATCCACAAGTCATTATGCTCTGATGCTGACAGCTGTGATTGTGCCAGCAATCATTCAGGTGATCTTGTCAAAGATTGGAACCGTGAACTATCTAAAAAACAAGTTCAAAAAGCGCTCAATTACAGGAGGTTTGTCTATTGATGAAATAGATAATCCTGAGTTATTGCTCATTGCAATTTTAAAGAACATTGGTGGCAAGAGTAATATTGAAGCCGTCTCAAAATTAGGCAATGAACTTATTATAAAAGTTTTTAACTACAAGCTCATTACCTCTAGAGAATTTGGTAAGTTAAGTTCTAAAAAGGTTACCTTTATTCGTTCTATCAATAATATAAAACTTGATTTGGGAAGCATGACAAATGTAATCTACACACGCTTACACAACATCGTGTCAGATTCTGCTAACTATAACCAAAATGAAGTGTCATTATCAGAGCCATTTAATTTTGAAGGCTATATAAAAGCACAAGAAGGAGACAAAAAGTGAGTGATACAGACTGGATACAAATTAAACTTCGTACCACCAATCAGTCAGCAGATACCATTGCTGAACTATTAGAAAGCTTTGGAGCTCTTGCTGTAAGCTACACCGATGCAGAGGATTCTCCTATTCTTGAGCCAAGACCTGGTGAAAGAAGACTTTGGCCTAATACCGAGGTAACAGGTCTTTTAGCACAGGGCACCGATCCTAAACCTATCTTAGACAAGTTAAGAGCTCTTTTAGGTGATCATATCCCAATGGCTGCAACTCATCTTGAGGATAAGAACTGGATCAGAGCCTGGATGGATCAATTCAAACCATTAAAGTTTGGCAAAAGATTGTGGATCTGCCCTTCATGGCTTAGCGTTGATGAAAAAGACAGCGTAGTGGTCATGTTAGATCCTGGTCTTGCCTTTGGTACAGGAACTCACCCTACTACAGCTTTATGTTTAGGTTATCTGGACTCTTTAGATTTAAAAGATAAACAGGTTTTAGATTATGGTTGCGGTTCTGGTATTTTAGGAATTGCAGCACTAAAGCTTGGTGCTAAAAACGCAATCGGAGTTGACATTGACGAGCAGGCTCTAATAGCCTCAAAAGAAAATGCCTCAAGAAATGGCGTTGATGAAAAGTTACAGCTTGTAATGGGTACAGATAAAGAATTAAATCTGCCAAAATCACCTGTAACTGTTGCTAACATTCTTGCAGGTCCTTTAGCTGAACTTGAGCCAATCATTGCTTCACTTACAGAGTCAGGTGGTCTCTTAGCACTATCAGGAATCTTAACTGAGCAGTCTCAATCTGTGATTGATGCTTATTCAAAAGACTTTGTGATGAACAAAGTTAAAGATCTTGATGGATGGGCATTGTTAACTGGTACTAGAAGGTAGTATTGATTCATTGCACAACCCAAAAAAGGCGAGTATCTAGTACCCGCCTTTAACGTCATTAGCAAATTTGTAAACTATTTCTTAAAGTTATCTGGCATTGGGCCATACTGACCGCCATTTGGATAGTACTTCCAACCATCGCGGATCTTAATCTTCTCGTCCCATGGTAGTTTATACTTACCTTCAGCTAAATCCTTAACCCATGTTAAGTAGTTAGCCTTTTCACCACCAGGTTTACCAACATATGCACGGCAACCTAAGTTAAAGATATTGTTCTCTAATGCCCAGTTTTCACGAGCCTTATCCACTAAGCGTGGGAATAACTCTGCTGTAACAATTTCCCAAGGATTTCTCTGACCTTGCTGAATAACATTACCATCGTAATTGCAGATAGTACCTTCACCAAAGTAGTAGAAGACGTTATCATAGCCTGCAAGGTTAACAGCAACTGTATACATGAGGTTCTGCCATGCATTAGTTCTGTTTGTAATGATCCACTGATCGTTAACCTGTGTTGAGTAACCTGAAATTCTAATATAAACATTAGCACCTTTGTAAGCAGCTTCACGAGCTAACTCAGGGAACATACCATCGTGACAGATACATACAGCAAGTTTTGAACCTTTAGGACCGTCACAGACAGGCATTCCTAAATTACCTGGAGCCCATGGCTCTACTGGAACCCATGGCTGTAACTTTCTGTAGTGAAGTGCAATTTCACCCTCGTTGTTAATGATAATCGCTGTGTTAAAAGGATGGCCACCTTCTGGATCCTTTTCCATAATTGAGAACACGCCCCAAACATCTGCATCTTTACATGCCTGCTTGAATTTTCCTACCTCTGGACTATCTAAGCTCAACAACATTTCATCGTATGACCAAATTGCTGTATTTAAGCCTTGTGTTGAATACTCAGGAAATACAATCAAATCTAATCCAGGATAACCTGCTTTTGTTGAAGCTACTGCTTTGCAGATTCTGTCAACGTTAACCTGAATATCTTCAGGACCATTTACTACAGGAACAGGATACTGAATTGCTGCAACTAATAGAGCCTCTTCCCATGAACTAACTGAACCAGTGCTACCCATAATGATCACCTCATATATTGATGTAGATAAAGAAAAACTTTCAGTTCAAGGTTCATTTCCCTCTGAACTTGAGTTCATTATCTAAGATTACTTATGAGTAAAAAATTGGCAGAATTGACTACACGAATACGTCATTTTACGTAGTTGCACTTAATTTCATTGTTTTTACGGAAGGACAGTAGCATTCAGTTACTATCGAGGTACGCTCATAAAACAAGAGCCCATATAAGATGATTTACCTTGATACAAACAATTCTACGGTTATTGTAAAGGTGAGATTTAAGCTCAAATGAATATCAATTGGAAAGTTTTATAGACTCATGAAAAAAAAGACAGGTAAACAGCTCTCAAATTTACCTGTCAAAGTTTTCAGACACAATCTACCTGAAAAATTACACTATACAGAAAGGAATTTAGTTACGAGATCAGCATCTGTTTCATCTCGAGGGGCATCATAAACAATAGCGCCTTTTTCCATCACGACAATTCTATCAGCTACATCAAGAGCAAAACTTAATACCTGCTCTGAAACAAATATTGTAAGACCTCTGTCATCTCGAATTTTTCTAAGTGTTTTTGCCATATCTTTAATGATATTTGGCTGAATACCCTCAGTTGGTTCATCTAGCAAAAGTAACTTTGGATTTGAAGCTAAGGCTCTTGCAATAGCAAGTTGCTGTTGCTGACCTCCAGATAAATTACCTCCTTTGCGCTTAGCAAATTCTTTTAGAATAGGAAAACTAACATACAAGTCCTCAGGAATTACATTAGAACCGGTAACTGTTAAACCAGTTTCAATATTCTCTTTTACACTCATTGTAGAGAAGATCATTCTTCCTTGGGGAACAAAACCAATACCTGCTTTTACCCTCTCATAGTTTTTTAGGTTTTCTATTTCTTCTTTTCCTAAAAAGGCTTTTCCTCCACAGCTTTTGATCATGCCAATAAGAGATTTCATGAGAGTTGTTTTTCCCATTCCATTGCGACCTAATAGGGCGACAATCTCATTGTCTTTAATTTCAAGGTTGAGATCTTTAATGACCGAACTTTCACCATATGCAACAGAATAATTTTCTAGCTTTAACATAATAAAATCTCCTATTGACCTAAGTAGACATCGATAACTTTAGGATTTTTCTTAATGCTCTCCATGCTGCCCTCTGCAAGCAACTTTCCTTGATGCATTACAGTTACTCTGTCTGCAATGTCTTCAACAAACTTCATGTCATGCTCAATAACAATTACCGAACGACCTTTAATGATCTTCTTTAAAAGTTCTGCTGTTTGCTTTCTCTCAGCAACCGACATACCAGCTACAGGTTCATCAAGCATTAACAGTGATGGATTTTGAATAAGCAGCATTCCAATTTCTAACCACTGTTTTTGACCATGGCTTAGAAGAGAAGCCTTCATGTTGAGCTTATCCCCTAAAAAGATGGTATCTGCTACTTCTTTTACCTTTTTGATGATCTCCTTATTACGTTTAAAGAATAAAGCTCCCCAAACTTTTTTACCTTTTGGATAGGACAATTCCAAATTTTCAAATACGGTCAAAGCCTCATATATAGAAGGGTTTTGGAATTTTCTACCAACACCTGCATCTACAATTTCATGCTCTTTGAGTTTTGTAAGTTCTTTTTCATGAAACTTTATTGAACCAGAGGTAGATTTTGTTTTACCGCAGATCATGTCTAAAACTGTAGTTTTACCAGCACCATTTGGTCCGATGATTACACGGATCTCTCCCTCATCAACGTATAAAGACAAATTGTCTACAGCTTTAAAGCCATCAAAAGAAACTGTAAGTCCTTCAATGTACAGAGCATAATCTTTACTTAAACTTCTGTTACCTGCTAAGACACTTGATTCATCAGGTAAGCTACTATCACTATCAAAAATCTCTTTCATATTAAGCTCCTTTGTACTCATGGATCTTGTTTACAAGCATTGCATAAAGCAATTTGCCAGGAGGAGTTCTCTTTGCTGATTCCTCATTTTCTGGAGTTAACAGATATTTAAGTCCTTTATAAAGATATGGACTTAGATAATCCTCATATAAGCCAGCTAGACCTCTTGGGAAGAACATAACTACACCAATGAACAGTGCGCCCATTGCAAAGAGCCATAACTCTGGGAAGTTCTCTGAAACTGCAGTTTTTGCATAATTAACGATAATGGTTCCGTAAATAGCACCGAAGATTGATAGTCTTCCTCCTACAGCACAAAAGATAACCATTTCAATTGAAGCTACAATGCCTACAAAGCTTGGTGACATGAAACCTACTTGTAAGGTAAATAGAGCACCACCTGCTGCTGATAGCATTGCAGAGAAACACAGAATAAAGATCTTAAAGTTTGCAACATCATATCCTGAGAATCTAACTCTCTCTTCTTCATCTCGAATTGCTAACAGCAAGTGACCAATTTTTCCGCGCAGTAACAAATGGCAAGCAAACATAGCTAACAGTAAGCAGATAACACAAATGTAGTAGAGAGCTAATTTTGCTTCATCTGTTCTAATATCAATTCCAAGACAGGTTCTAAGATCGGTAATACCATTAACACCACCGGTGTAACCTTGTTGACCGATAATTAAAATTGTCAAAATAGCTGCAATAGCCTGAGTGATAATTGAAAAGTACACTCCACCAACTCTACGTTTGAACATACATAGACCGAAGATGTATGCAAAAACTGTAGGAACAGCGAACATCAAAATAAGAGTTAGAGGGAAACTTTTAAAAGGGATCCAAAACCAAGGTAACTCTGTAAGCCGGTTCCAATCCATAAAATCAGGAATACCTGGTGTTGACTGAATAGCAGTTGCCTCTGGAGTTGAAGCTTCTAACTTTAAGAACATTGCCATGCAATATCCGCCCAAGCCAAAGAAGATACCCTGACCTAAACTTAAAATGCCTCCATATCCCCAGCAAAGCACTAAACCGATTGCAACAAAGGCATAACTTAGGTACTTGCCTAACAAGTTCAGACGGAAAACTTCTAAAGAAGCAGGCATGATGATTAAAAGTAACACTGCAAGGACAATGAAGTTTAAGAATGTTCTTCTTCCCATCAACGGAACAGAATAAATAGGATCTCGTTTAAACATAGTATTCTCCTTAGTGACGAACTTTTACAGAGAACAGACCTTGTGGTCTAATCATTAGGATGCCAACAACAAACAGCAGAGTCAGAACTTTTGCCATAGAACCAGACATAAAGAACTCCATTACAGATTGAGCCTGAGCAATACCAAAAGCTGAAGCAATTGTTCCAATTAAAGTTCCTGCCCCACCAAATACAACAACTAAGAAAGTATCAACAATATAGAGCTGGCCTGCTGTTGGACCGGTTGAACCAATCATTGTGAAGGCACAGCCTGCTACACCTGCAATTCCACAACCTAAACCAAAGGTTAGTCTGTCAACCAAACCTGTATTGATACCAACAGCACCAGCCATAGGACGATTTAAAATTACAGCTCTTAGTTGTCTTCCTAGCTTTGAGCGATACATGATGTACCAAACTGAGAAAGTTACGAAAATAGTTAGGCACAAAACAAAAAGACCGTTGATTGGGATTTCGATGCTGTCAGTCAGGTTTACTGAACCCATTAGCCAATCTGGTAGGGTTACACCAACTTCACGCGCACCAAATATTGAACGATAAGTCTGCTGCAAAATTAAGCTCAAGCCCCATGTAGCAAGTAAAGTATCCAAAGGTCTTGAGTAGAGATGTCTTATCATCAAATACTCTATCAGGGCTCCTAATAATCCTGTGAAGATGAAAGACAAAATCAAAGCTACAAAGAAATAAATTGGAAATAGAGAAGGTAAATAATTTTCAAAAAAATGAGAAGTCAGATAAGTAGTATAGGCTCCTAAAATCATGAACTCACCATGAGCCATATTGATAACGCCCATCTGACCAAAGATAATGGCTAATCCTAATGCCATAAGAAGGAAAACTGAGAACAGGGATAGACCTGCGAAGCCTTGCATGGCGAAAATGGAGGCAAGATCCTCAAAACTGTAATCTGAAAACATAAGATTTGCTCCTATAAGATTTTATAAAGGGGGATTTACCCCCTTTTAGATTGATGGCTAATCAGTCTTTCTGTTATTGATATCCCTCTGGGAATGGGTTAGGCTCGATCACACCTGACTCATAAACAACCTTAAACTGACCATCCTTTTGACCTTGACCAATAACGGTCTTCATATACAGGTGGTGATTTTCATGAACCTTTACAGAACCGTTAGGTGCACCATCAAATACAGTACCTGGTAATGTTTTCTTAATAGCGTCGATGTCAAAAGAACCAGCTTTTTCAACAGCAGCCTTCCATAACCAAGGACCTAAGTAAGCTGACTCTGTAACATCACCGATAACAATCTTGTCGCCCCACATTTTCTTAAAGTCTGCGACAAACTTTTTGTTGTTCTCGTTATCCATGCTTTCAAAGTACTTGGTAACTGAATAAGCGCCTTCATAATTCTCACCACCAATACCCAGTACTTCATCTTCAGTAACAGAGGTTGATAGAAGCATTGGCTTTTCTTTCTTAAGATCGATACCAGCAGCCTTTAACTGTTTGTAGAAAGCTACATTAGAACCACCTACAACAATTGAGAAGATCACATCAGGCTTCTTCAATTTGATTTTGTTGATAACAGAGTTGAACTGAGTATGACCTAGTGGGTAATACTCTTCGCCTAAAACTTTTAGACCATTCTTTTCAATATGCTTTCTAGCAATCTTGAAAGAAGTACGAGGCCAAATGTAGTCAGAGCCGATTAGATAAAAGGTCTTTGCACCTTTTTCTTTCATTACCCAATCAAGACCAGCCAATATCTGCTGAGTAGCTTCCTGACCTGTATAGATCACATTTGGAGACTGTTCTAGACCTTCATAAAATGTTGGGTAAAACAGCATGTTGTTATATTGCTCAAAAATAGGGAGAACGGCCTTTCTTGATGCAGAAGTCCAACAACCGAACACTGCTGCAACTTTATCATTTACAATAAGTTTCTGAGCTTTTTCTGCATAGGTAGGCCAATCAGAAGCACCATCCTCCTGTACTACTTCAATTTTTCGACCTAGCACACCGCCCTGTTTGTTGATCTGATCGATTGCTAGTTTCTCTGCCTGAACAGAACCTGCCTCTGATAAAGCCATAGTACCTGTAATGGAATGCAGAATACCTACTTTTACAGTAGTGTCAGTAACCGCAAGACCTGTGGTATTAACACTATCTGCAGCAAAAGCTGAAGTTGAGACAGTTGCACTTAAAGCTAAAGCTGTCAGAGCCTTTGATATGAAGTTCATCTTGGTATGTTTTTCCATGATGTTTTCTCCTCTGTGGGTTAATAACGATTTGACGTCATTATCACAAAGGGAAAGATGTGACTGAATGTGCAGAATGCTCTATTCGACTACGTCAAATTACGTATGTCTGACTAAGAAGATAGGAAGAAAATGAAGTAAAGAAGATCCATAAAAGATTGTGGTAAGGAGTGGATTTTGGTACAGCCGGTTATTAAAGCAAGAAGAGTTTATAGCAGATACGTAGCAAACCAAACATTAGAAGATTTTTCTTTACGCTATACAGCAGAAAATGCTCGAAAGAGAAGTCCTTTGACAGTATCAAACGCTGCCTTAGGTTCAATTAGCTTTTTAGCACTTGAAGTTATTGGAGCTAATATTGCTATTTTTTATGGCTTTAACCACCTCTTTTTTGCTCTCTTAGTAGCTCTTCCCCTTATCTTTTTAGTTAGTAAACCTATTGCTTTTTATGCTGCAAAATACAATGTTGATATCGATCTTCTTACAAGAGGTTCTGGCTTTGGATATCTAGGCTCATCGGTAACCTCTCTTGTTTATGCATCGTTTACATTTATCTTTTTAGCTTTTGAATCAACTATTCTCTCTAATATGTTGCAGATAGCCTTTAATTTACCTTTATGGATAGGTTATCTTGTAACGTCACTTGTAATTATTCCACTTATATTGAATGGTTTTAGTTTCATCAGCAAGTTTCAACGCTACACTCAGCCTATTTGGGCAATATTACAAATACTCTCCATTGCAGGCGTTTTATTACTATCTAAAGATTCTCACTTAAGTCTGTCTTTAAGCTCTAGTTCAGATTTTAATCTATACTTTTTTGGCTACTCTTTATCAATACTGATGGCTCTGATTTCTCAAATTGGAGAGCAAGTTGATTACTTGAGATTTATGCCAAACAAAACTAAAGAAAACAAGAAATCTAGATACTTAGGAACTTTAATCGCAGGACCTGGTTGGATACTGTTAGGCGGAATAAAAATACTAATAGGAGCTTTTCTTGGAGTCTACCTTATAAGCATAGAGACACCTTTAAAAAACGCCATCGATCCTAATTTTATGTACCTTAAGGTATTTGATGAAACAACATCTTTTTTAGGCTCTTATGCCAACACAGTGGCACTTCTACTTACTGTAGCTTTTGTTGGTCTTTCTCAAATTAAAATTAACGTTACCAATGGGTACGCAGGATCTTTAGCTTGGTCAAATTTCTTTTCAAGATTAACTCATACTCACCCTGGTCGTGTTGTATGGGTATTCTTTAATGTAATTATCGCCTACATTCTTACATGCTATGGTATCTATTCTATTGCTACATCTGTTCTTAACTTATATGCAATCGTAGCTGTAGCTTGGTGTGGAACCATAGCAGCCGATCTGAGCATCAATAAAAGACTTCATTTAAGTCCTAAAGGGATTGAGTTTAAAAGAGCTTATCTGTATGACATAAATCCGGTTGGATTTGGCTCCATGCTGTTATCGACTTTGTTAGGATATCTTGCTTATTTTGGTATCTTTGGACAATTTTTAGAAGCCTTTTGCGCTCCATTTACTCTAGTTCTAACCTTTGTGCTATGCCCTAGCTTGGCTTTTATAACTCATGGAAAATATTACCTAGCAAGAAAAGTGGACGTCATACACGGTACACATGAGTGTTCCATCTGTAAAAACACATTCGACTCTCAAGATCTTTGCTACTGTCCAAGATATGGTGGCTATATTTGCTCTCTATGTTGCACTCTTGATTCTTGCTGTGAGGATGAGTGTAAAAAACATGCAAACATACAGTATCAACTTGAAAGAATTCTTCCAGAGCAATTAAGAACCACAATTGCAAAGAGAGTATTGCGCTTTGCAAGTCATCTGCTCGTCTATTCCGTAGCTAATTTTGCTGTAGTGACAGCATCCTACTACACTGTTGAGTACAAGTTTTCTCAAATTGACAAATCAACTCTGCTTTCTGGATTTACACTGTGCTTTTTACTATTTGAGTTCATCTTTTGTATATTTTCCTTAATGTTCATGCTCGTTGAAGAGAGCAGAAAAAGAACACAAGAGGAATTTCACACTCAAAACTTGCTTTTGATAAATGAAGTTAATGAAAGACAAAAAACAGAAAAACTTCTTTCAGAAGCTAAAAAGAATGCAGATGCTGCTAATAGAGCAAAAAGCCGTTATCTCTCAGGAATATCCCATGAGTTAAGAACTCCACTGAACACAATCACGGGTTATGGCCAAATACTATCTCAATCATCAGATATTCCTCCAAAGCACCAAAAGGCTATTAGGATCATGTGTCGTTCAGCTGATTATCTAGCAGATCTCATTGAAGGACTTCTTGATATTTCTAAGATTGAAGCTGGCAGACTTGAACTTCATTATGAAAATTTAAACTTAAAACAGCTTATTGATGAGCTAATAGAATACTTCTCAGAAAAAGCATTTCAAAATGATTTAAAGTTCACCTCTGACATAACAGTAAACTTACCTCAACTTGTCTACACAGACGAAAAAAGATTGAGACAGATCTTGATAAATCTACTATCCAACGCTGTTAAGTACACTTCTGTAGGAGGAGTTAATTTCACTGTTAAATACAGAAATGAAGTAGCTGAATTTATCATTAAAGACAGTGGCATTGGTATAAAAGAAAGCGAGCTAAAAAAGATCTTTGAACCTTTTAACAGACTTGATGAAGCAAAAAAGAAAGCTGGAGGAACAGGATTAGGTTTAACTATTACTAATCTGTTTGTAACCATAATGGGAGGCGAGTTAGATGTTAATAGCATTCATGGTGTAGGCACAACATTTTCTGTAAAAATGAAATTATCAAGAGCATTTGCAGATCCAAATTTATCTAAACACGAAAAAATAGTGTGTGGCTACAGTAATTCACAAACAAACCCATTCAAGATACTAGAGGTTGATGATAACGAGGATCATCGCAACTTGGTTGTTTCAATACTAAAACCAGCTGACTTCATAGTGGATACAGCTGATTGTCCAGATTCAGTGTTGATAAAAACAACGGAAGAACTTAGTTCATACTCACTTTTTTTAGTAGATATAGCAATGCCTGTACACAATGGCTGGTATTTGCTTCGACAGCTAAGATCTTTAGGAATAAGAGCACCTATAATCATGGTTTCAGCTGAAGCAAGCGAAGGTAATGTTCCTGAAGATATCCGTAATCTTCATAATGGTTACATTATAAAACCATTTAAACAGAAACGCCTTTTTGATGCTATCGCTAGAGTATTACCAGTAGACTACATTTACAAAGAAGATGAATCATCTTGCAAAGCTCAAAAAGAGAATTCACTAAAAACGCAAAACAGTTCTCAAGAGTCAATTACTGAAGGTGATACAAAGATGATCAATATCAATTCAGGTTGCACCATTACAGTAAAATTACCACCTAAAGAAAAAGAGAAAATAGAGCAGTACATTTCAATAGGGTATATTAACGGAATAAAAAAGATTATAGAAAATTACTTTGCAAATAACCTCATTTCTCAACGACAAAAAGAGCTTTTATTATCTTTAACCGATGAAATGAAATTTGATGAACTAAATAGTCATCTGGAATAAAAAATGAACGATGAAAACGAAGATGAAATAGTACTAGTTGTGGACGATTCACCTGATACCGTTTCTATGCTCAACGATGCATTAGATAATGAGGGATTTTCTGTATTAGTTGCTCTAAGCGGTATGCAAGCTGTCTCAATTTGCAAAAAGATAAAACCTGATCTCATTTTGCTTGATGCGGTAATGCCTGAGATGGATGGATTTGAAACCTGTAAAACCTTAAAACAAAATCCAGATCTAGAGTCTGTTCCTGTTATTTTTATGACTGGTCTAGACTCAGAAAATAATGTCGAATCGAGTTTTAATAGTGGAGCAGTTGACTACATTCAAAAGCCAATCCGTATCAAAGAGCTTGTAGCAAGGATCCGTACGCATATACAGAAATCAAGACAAATTACCATGTCAAGAGAGATATTAGATAGCGTAGGTTTGAGTTCTATTGCCGTTGATAAAAGCGGTTTTATAAAATGGCTTACTCCAAAAGCAAGCGAATTACTAGAAATCTCAGGCATAAAAAAGATCGATATTGTTTCTTCTCTTCCAAACTTTTTTAAGAATATCGTTGTTAAACTCAAAGACAAAAATGAGTTTTTAGTCCCTGACACTGATCCTCCACTGATTTTGAAATATGACAATAGTAAGGATTCTTTATTCATATTTACGGTCTGCGAAAATAAACCTAAAATTGATGGACCAAAGTTACTTTGTCAAAAATTTTCTCTCACAGCCCGTGAAGGCGAAGTTTTATATTGGGTAAGTCAAGGCAAATCTAATAAAGATTTAGCCATGATCCTTGGGATAAGTCCAAGAACTGTAAACAAACATCTTGAAAGCATTTTTGAAAAGCTACTTGTAGAAAACAGAACAAGCGCTGCTAATATGGCTTTAAAAGTTATCAACCAGTAAAAAGTATTACTTTTGACAGCTATAGCTTTTGCGAATACCTAAATAATGATCGCCCTCAGAACTGTGTTCATTGAGGGCTTTTGTAATAACGCTTAAAACAATTTCCAATTTCATCATTAGTGCAACTAATGCACCAACTTCAAACTTCGAGCTTAAATCTGCTCCATCGTGTTGCCTTTTACAACATTTGCTTTGAATTATGTTGAAAGTGCATCACTAAAAAATGATACTGAACTAAACATTCTTTAGTTAATATTAAGGAGCTTTACTATGGGCGCATTATCAATTTGGCACTGGCTTATTCTTTTAGTAGTTGTAGCTTTAGTGTTTGGTACATCAAAACTCAAAAACGTAGGTAAAGATCTTGGGGGTGCCATCAAAGGTTTTAAAGAAGGCATGAAAGAAGCTCAGGATGAATTTGAAGACAAACCTGTAGCTAAAGAAAGTTCAATTGAGAAAAAGTAAATGGACTTTATAAGTTTTGACGAACTCATCATCATAGTTGTCGTAGCGCTGTTAGTTTTAGGTCCTGCTAAGACCTTTAAACTGATGTTCAGCGTAGGACAGATCTTTGCTAAATCAAAGAACTATCTAAATTCCGTCAAAACACAATTACAGCTTGATGAAATAAGACACAACTTTCCTTCCGTAAAAGAAAACGACTTTCATGATGTTGTAAACAGGATCTCTCCAATACCTACAAAAAGTAAGACTCAAGGTAAAAGGCAGTGGACTGTTAGTGCTGAGGACTTTAAAGAAGCACCATCTGATAAATCTTCAACTCATGATGAAGATGCTTCTAAAACAGCTCTCCATCAAGATAAGACTGATGCAAATTTAATCTTAAGAATTGAAAAGCTCGAACAGGAAATTGCACTGCTAAAAGAAAGAGTTGCAAAGTAACTGGTACATGAAAGGTATTTAAACTCTCATAGTTATCAATATTGCAGATAACCTTATAAAGGTGACTAATATGAAAGAAGCTACCACAGAAAAACTTCAAAGTATGACTGTAACAGCGCACCTTTTGGAGTTAAGAAAAAGGATCATGCTGATCGTTATAGGCATTATAGTCTGCACTGTAGCACTAGCTCCTTTCATGCAATTACTGTTTGATTATTTATCAAAGCCTTTATTAAGCTCATTACCTCAAGGCACACAGTTACTCTCTGTAAGTGTAATTGCACCTGTAATGGGACCTTTAAAAGTACTGCTGTTCTGCGCTTTTTGTATCAGTTTTCCTTTTACTCTTTTTCAGATTTGGGAGTTTTTCTCCCCTGGTTTATATAAACATGAAAAGAAAGTGGTGATCCCTTTTATTATTTCTTCAGTATTCATGTTTGTTTTAGGCATTGCCTATTGCTACTTTATAGTCTTTGGCTTTTTATTTAAGTTTATAGCTTCATTTTCACCTGAATCTATCTCTTTTGCGCCAGACATCGACTCTTATATAAGTTTCGTACTGCACATGTTCTTAGCATTTGGAATCACCTTTGAAGTACCAGTTGCAGTCATTTTATTAAGTGCACTTAATGTTGTAACTCCAACAAAACTCAAAAAATTTCGTCGTTACTTAATTGTAATTGCCTTTTTAATTGCAGCTATACTCACACCTCCAGATATTACCTCACAGCTAATGTTAGCTTTACCAATTATCATTCTCTATGAGATTGGCGTAGTTATCTCATATGTTCTTTTCAAGAAGAAAGAGAGCATAAAACTTACAACTCAAGTAGCTAAATAGAATTCACTAAGGCTTTTAGAAAAATCTTTCGACACTGTTTCACAATGAAGCAGTGTTGTTCTTTGTGTATTATTTTTGAGCATAAGAGTGCACTGCAACATTATTTATGTTCATTTAGTTTGCAATTACAACATTTATGATGAATTTTGTTGTTTTATAGTTGTAGTTACCACATTTATGTGTTACTTTAAACATAACAAAACAACAAATTGGCTTTCTGAATATGATAGGAGCTCTTATGGCAATTAAATCAATTCTTTCAATGAATGCCTTTGATCAGAGCAATGTAGGCTCTCTCCCTGAAGACATAAAAGGTGAAACACAACGTCGTTTAGATGTATTTGGATCTGCATCAGTGTTGTTCTTCCAAGAACCAATTGAAGTAGTTAAAGGTGAAGGTTGCTACCTGTTTGATAACAGAGGCAATAAATTCTTAGACTGCTATAACAACGTAGCTTGTATCGGTCATGGTCATCCTCGTGTAGCTGAATACGTAGGAAAGCAACTCTCAATCGTTAATACTCACACTAGATACTTAAACAAAGTAGTTGATGATTATGCCGAGAAGTTACTAAAGACCTTCCCAAAGCCACTAGATAAAATTGCTATGACCTGTACAGGTTCAGAGAGTAACGATCTTGCTCTGCGAGCTGCTTTTTACTTAACTGGTGGTAAAGGTGTTATCGTCACCTCCGGTGCTTATCACGGAAACTCTTATTTAACTACCTTTGTATCCCCTTCAAGCACCAATGGTAAGGTAACAGCTGACTTTGTAAGAGCAGTACCAGCACCTGATACTTACAGAATTGCACCTGATGTGTTAGCTGATAAGTTTGCAAATGATGTAGAAAAAGCAATCTTAGATCTTGAGGCACATGGAATTAAGTTTGCTGCCATCCTGTTTGACGATATTTTCTCATCAGATGGTGTGTTTGCAGATCCTAGTGGTTTTATCAAAAAGGCTATTGACGTAGTGCATAAGCACGGTGGTGTCTATATCGCCGATGAAGTACAGCCTGGTTTTGGTAGAACCGGTAAGATGTGGGGATTCATGAGGCACGATGTTGTGCCAGACATCGTAACCATGGGTAAACCTATGGGTAATGGCTACCCAATGGCAGCAATGGTTACAAGAAGTGAAATCATTGATGCCTTAAAAGGCACTGGTTACTTTAATACCTTTGGTGGTACACCTGGTGCTGCTGCAGCTGGTACTGCGGTATTAGAAGTTCTGCAGGAAGATGATTTAATCAACAATGCAAAAGATGCCGGTGACTACCTAAGAGAAGGATTAAAAGAACTAGCAAAAGATCATCCTTGCATTGGTGATGTAAGAGGTGCAGGTTTATTTACTGGACTTGAAGTTGTAAAAGATCCTGAAACTAAAGAGATTGATCCTGAAAGCGCAACACTCTTAATTAACAGATTGCGTTATAACAATGTTCTTATTGGAGCTGCAGGTCCTTATGGCAACATTCTTAAGATCCGTCCTCCACTACGTTTCTATAGAAAGGATGCTGATTTCTTTATAGATGCAATTACAAAGTCTTTAAAAGAGATTGGTAAGTAATCAAAGCAAGTTAAAAGTACAGCTAAAAGCTACAGGACAAAAGTAAGTTTTCAAAATTGCTCCTGTAGTTTTTTTTTGCTGTATGACCGGATATTACAGAAGAATTAAAGAGTAAAGATAACTCATCTTAGATTAGATCAAGGAAAGATATTACTTTGGCTATTATCCCCACAAGAGACACTCGTCTTATGATGTGTGATACATTGCATTAACTATAACGGCGATCACTCAATTTTCAATGATTAAAAAGTGGATCAGACAAATCTACTTCAGAGATTTAAGGCTGTTGCCTTAAAGATAGAAAAATCAACTTCAAGTGCGCTACTAGACCGATCCTAGGCGCGCTTTCCTGTAGCAAATTCTCCTTAATTAAACTTGATGAGAATAAGAGATGAATTGTTCATCAATCGTTTTTTAATTGATTCATTCAAGAACTGTTAATAAACAGCCACTCAACTACCTGAAACAGTGTGATTTTAATTACATGAAAATGGATGGCAAAAAAAAGCGTTATCATAAAGGTAACGCTTAAACACAAGAGAAATAATAATTCATTAAGCTTTGGCTATATCAGCTTCATAGAGCTTGCGCATTTCATCTAGAGCTCCTGCTGATTCTGGCAAGATTTGACCTCCGTCAATAATCAAATTATGACCATTTACATACCAGGACTCTTTTAAAGCTAAGAACGAGGCTGCATTTGCAATATCAAAACCTGTTCCTAATTTTCCGACAGGGACTGCCTTTTCCATGATATCAACGTAGTTCTGTCCTAATGATTTTAAGCCTTCAGTCATTACGTTGCCAGGAGATACAGCATTTACGGTAATTCCATATGGAGCTAATTCCATGGCAGCGGTTCGCATAAAGCCTAACTGAGCAGCTTTACTTGCTCCATATACTGCCCAACCAGGATAGCCTGTGATAGGACCTGTAATTGATGAGGTTAAAATAATTCTGCCATACTTTTGTTTCTTCATATAAGGCATTACTGCTTTTATCGCATGGAACATACCTTTGACATTGATATCCATCACCATATCAAAATCTTTATCAGTCATCTCTGATAGAGGAACTTGCGGTATAACACCTGCATTTGACAATAAGATATCAATGCGTCCATAGGCATCAACTGCAGTCTTAGCCATTGCTTGCATCTGTTCATATGAAGTTACATCACCTGCAAAGGCAATAGCCTCTCCACCTGCTTTAGTGATCTCTTCTACAACTTCATCTAAAGTAGCTTTACGTCTTGCTACACAAACTACCTTACAACCAGATTTGGCAAAGCTAATTGCCATAGCTTTACCAATACCAGAGCCTGCACCAGTTACAATTGCTGTACATTCCTTTAAGCTGTCATACATGATGCGTACCTCTTACTTTAAATAACTACCAGCTAAATATGACTCACATAGTCTTACAGTATCTTTGGTAACCTGTAGACCTTCTTTTGCTGCAAATGGAACTTCACTGTGACTGGTGCACCATGACATCAGCTCAATACGACGCATGATAGACAGTGTAGGCAGCAGATCTTTTTCATAGTCAGATAACTTAGTTACCTTTTCATAACCTTTAATCCAGGCATTTGCTAACTTAACTGCATCATCAGACTGCTCCATAAAACTTAAAGCCGCTGCAAAGTCGAACAGATACCAACCAAAGCCCATATCATCAAAATCAATCACATGAAGCTCACTTCCATCTACAAGCAGGTTGGTTGCTCTGCAATCAGAGTGGATCACACCAAAGTTGTAATTGTTCTCACCGTAGTCATCCATGAGAGTTTTTACAACATCTACAGTCTTACCCACAGTTAGTTTTCCAAAATCATCTAAACCGTTACTGTTCTTCCAGTTACCCCAGTAAGCGTGTTCTCCGATGATGCCATCAAAGTCCCAAATACGTCTTGTAAACCACTCAGGACGCTTCCACTGTCTTGCATGGTTGTGCATCTTGGCACTAATCTCACCTACAACTTCAAACCAGTGATCAAGTCCAGCTAACTCTAAGGTAGGTTCACTACCATTTAACTTTTCAAAGGCAACAATCATACGGTGATCGCCTGAAGCTGTGGTTGTCATCGCAACATACTCACCTGTAACTAGAGGAATAGGTCGTGCTGTAGAGATAACATTATCATCAGCTAGAGCTTTAACCCAAGCCAACTCTGATCTAATTGCATCTTTGGTTGAATAGTCGTTACGTTGAACTCTTAAGATTAGAGAGTGTCCTTTATTGGGGCCCTCTTTAGGATCAGTTGCACAAAAAGTGGCATTCTCTGACAAATTGATTAGTTTTGCATAAGCTTCATCGCTCATACCCCACAGTTTTAATGAACTGTTTACCATATCAGTAAGCTCTTTAACTGTTTGTGGCTCGTACTCTTTGCTCATAACGTCACCTTTTCTATCCTGCTTATATACAGATGAAATAAGGCTTTTGTGCTTGTTTACTGTATATAGCGATTAAATATGGAACATAATTTGACCTTCCAACATATTGGAACTTATCAACATAATATGTTGTACTTTTAACATAAACATAAATCTTTGTTGATTATCAGTCAATATGCAACAAAATATTTTTAGTTTTTACAATTTTTATATTGTCATTCCAACATTTTTTAGGTATCGTTAAATAAACTTCAACATTTCATGAACAAGGTTACACATTTGGAGGTCATTATGACTGAGTTAACACGCCGTTCTATGTTAAAAATGATGGGAGCATGTGCAACAGCAGCTTGCGCTCCTGTAATGTTGTCTTCAAAAGCATTCGCCGGTGAAAGAGATAAAGAGTTGAATATTCTGTGCTGGGAAGGTTATAACAGCGCAGATGTGTTAGATCCTTACAGAAAGCTAACCGGTGCTTCAGTTAAAGCAGAGTCTGCTACTAATGACCCTACCATGGTAAATAAGTTACGTGCTGGTGAAACTAAGATTTGGGATTTGATCAACGTTAATAACCCTTGGGCCCGTAAAGTTCTTTTCCCTGAAGGCCTAATCACACCTTTAGACGAGAAAGTTTTTGCTCCATATTTTGAGAATATGCTACCTACCTTTAAATACCCATACAGCTGGGCAATGAGCGAAGATGGCACAAAACTGTTAGGTATGGTGCAAAGATTTGGACCATATAACTTCGTAGTTAATACCGACAAGATCTCAAGAGAGACCGCTGAAAAGACTGGTTGGAAACTTTGGGCAGATGACAGCTTAAATGGGAAATATGCTATTAACGAAGCTGATGACTGGAACGTAGCTCATATGTTCACCATAGCAGGTATCGATCCTTACAAAGAGCACAGCGCAGATGAAATGGTAGCATTTGAAAAGACCTGCAAGAGGATCTTTGGTAATGCTAAGTTCGTAGGTGATATTGCAGCTGTAAACCAGGCTTTAGTAAACGGTGATATTGATGCTTACATTTCTGGTGGTACCTATACAGCATCTTTAGCAAGAGCTGAAGGCTTAGATAATATTAGAGCAATCTCCCCTCTTGAGAATGCGCTAATGTGGGTTGAGGTTACCTCTGTTGTAAACAATCCAGTTCACTCACCTTTAGCTGAGGATTTCTTAAAGCACGTACAGGATCCTGAAGTTGCTCATACCGTAGCATTTGCAGAAGGTACCTTTAACCCAGTAGCTCAGATGGGTAACAAGAAGTGCTTTGATCTGTTTACATCAGATGAGTTAGATGCAATTCAGTGGGATTCATTAGAGGAAGAAATGTCACGTTCACGTGCTTACGATATTGTTCCTGACTATGATAAAGCACACGACATCATGGTTGAAGCAAAGAGGACCAAAGGTTAATTAGATTCATCATCTCCATAATGTGCCGGCTTATGCCGGCATTTTTGTGGAACTTTGAACATAAAATAGATCTTATTCTGTCTAACTTTACTGCCAAACTTAAAGATATCAGCCCTTTTCAGTTCTATTCTCGTCGCAGCTTCTTTCAGAACCGTATTTCCCAATAAGGAGTTATCTACAGACTTTTAAATTCCAACATTGTTTGTGTTGTAGCATCCTACATTCTCTCAAAACAGATGGGGTCTCAAAATTGTTGAGGACTCAAAATCTATAAATAAGAGCTTTTACAAGCGACCTTACTCTCTAAAACGAATTGAAATTGAGATAATTTTTTTCTTTGATTTTTCTAAAGATCTTTTTGGTGAATCAAAGCACCTAGCTAGTGCACTTGCACTTTATTAAACAACCTTCAACATTTCAGATAAGAGCAGTAATTCTAGTTGCAACCTCAACATTTTATTTAACCTGTTGTTATATCTACATAATTTTATGGTCAGTATTTTATTCATGTTGCACTTACAAATAAAGAAAATAGTTAATGTTGCAACAACAAATAATAATGTGTTGATTACAACATTATTATGTTGTACTTTTAACTTATGAAGTTTGATTCTTTCACATAACACATTCTTCATTCACTTGGGAGCTACTTAATTTCCCAATTTATAAAAATTACTTTATGAGGTTTTAATTATGAATAGCAAAACCACCTCTTTAAAAGATGACGAATCAAAAGTTGAAGTTCTTCCTGGTCAACCACTACTTGATCTTGTAAATGTTTGCAGAGATTTTGACAAAGTAAAAGTTATTAAAAACGTAAACCTCATTGTAAAAAAGAATGAGTTTTTCACACTGGTAGGACCATCTGGATCAGGTAAGACCACTATTTTGAAAATGCTAGCAGGTATGGATCAGCCAACCTCTGGTGATATTGTGCTTGAAAACAAGAGTATTTCTACACTACCTCCAGATAAGAGACCTACCTGTATGGTGTTCCAGTTCTTAGCACTGTTCCCTCACATGACCGTAGGTCAGAACATTGAGTTCCCTATGAGAGTTAAGGGCATCGCTCCTGAAAAATGTATTGAGAAAGCTCAAAAGCTGTTGGATTTGGTTCATTTACCTGAGGACTACTACAACAAGAACGTTATGAAGTGCTCAGGCGGTGAGCGTCAGCGTGTAGCTATTGCTAGAGCCTTAGCTTATGACTCAGAGATCATTTTATTTGATGAGCCTTTATCTGCTATTGATGCAAAGTTACGTAAGACACTGCAAAAGGAATTAAAAGAGCTGCACAGACGTTCTGGTAAGACCTTTATTTACATTACTCACTCACTTGAAGAAGCTATGTTCATGTCAGATAGAGTAGGTGTTCTTTGCAAAGGTGAATTAAAGCAGGTAGGTACCCCAGAAGAGATTTACGCTCACCCGGTATCACGCTTTGTGGCTGAGTTCATTGGTGACGTTAACATCTTCCCAATCAGAGTAAAGCCTACAGGAGGTTGGGAGAGTTCAGATTTTCCTAAGCAGGACTTTAAGGTAGTTCCTCATGGAAGGGACTTAGAAGGTTACATCATTGTAAGACCTGAGGCTTTAAAGCTTGCTAAAGAAGGAATAACTCTTGATAACGTGGTTGAATGCAAGATCTTAAATCAGTTCTCACTAGGCTCAAGATCTCAGTTCCAACTTCTATGTGGCAAAAAGGAAATTACCCTTGAGTTACCAAGATCAGAAGTTGGTGAGTACAAGACTGGTTCTGTTATCAAAGTTGGATGGAACGCTGAAGATGCCATCTTTGTAACAGAATAGAGGAGGTGCAATTATGTCTATTCAAGTAAAAATGCACAGTTTTATTACTAAGATTGAGGATTTTGTCCGTTCTAAAGGCGGTCGCTGTGCACTACCTGTATACATTCTTTTGTTTATAGGCTTTGTGGCACCTTTATTCATGGTATTAGGTTTCTCATTTGCCGAACCTAGATCATTCCATGCATTTACCTCTTTTACATTAGAGAACTTCATCCACATTTTTGATGGTTCAAGCTCTGTATGGAGATCATTTGCCTGGTCTATAGGACTTGCAGCATTTGTAACTGCAGTTTTAGCTGTAGTTTGCTATCCGGTTGCCGTAGGCATGGTAAGAGTCTTTGGTAAAGGTATGTCTACTTTTATCAGTATTCTCTTTGTCTTTCCTCTGTTCGTATCAGAAAACGTTCGTCTTTATGGATGGATCTTATTCTTTGGTAAGAACGGTGTTTTAGATGGTATCTGTAAGATGGTAGGTCTGTCTGGACCTGATATTCTGTTCACACCAGGTATGACAGCAATGGGTCTTGCTTACTCATTCTTACCATACATGCTGTTCCCTGTAATCATGGGTGTAGCTTTAGTGCCAAAGGATCTAATAACCGCAGCAAGAGACTTAGGTGCGTCGCGTCTTAGAACATGGTGGCAGATTGAGTTACCTCTTTCAATGCCTGGTGTGCTAATTGGAATGTTATTAACCTTTGTCTTAGCAACAGGTTCAATGTCTGAATCAAAGATCTTAGGCGGTCAGTCAATCATTGTGATTACCAACGATATTGATGTGTCATTTACCTTCTCGCAGAACTGGCCACAAGGAGCAGCCTTAGCTGTAGTGCTAACCCTGATTATCGGTGCCTTAACACTATATGCTTTCAAGAAGATCGATTTAGACAAGCTCATGGGCCGTGCATAGGAGGCCATTATGGAATACACAAAACAAGGAAGACGCAACAGAACCTTTATCATTATTTGGACTATTGCAGTTATCGGATTTATTTATCTTCCAGTACTATGTGATGCTTTATCTTCACTTTCAAAAGGTCGTTACTTCATGTTCCCTATTAAAAAGTGGGGACTTGACTGGTGGACAAAGACTGCTAACTCAATTGAGATCAGTCAGTTAGTAAGTAACTCTCTGTTAATTGCATTCTTTGTAACTATTTTAAGTACCATCATTGCATTCTGCGGAGCTTTAGCATTTGCTAGATTCTCATGGAAAGGAAAGAAAATGTTCCAAAAGATCATCTTAATGCCTGTTTTCTTCCCTCAACCTGTATTAGGTCTTGCTCTATTACTGTGGTTTAACGCAATTGGTATTCCTCTGTCATGGCATACAGCAGTATTTGCTCACTTAGTATGGATAACCCCTGTTGTTACTCTAGTTATCGCAATTCAGGTTTACGGTTTTGATCCTACACTAGAAGATGCAGCAAAAGATCTTGGAGCAACTCCATTCCAGATCTTCTGGAGAGTAACACTACCTCTACTGTGGCCTGGTATTTGGTCAGGAATGCTGTTTGCATTCTTACTTTCATGGGGTAACTTCCCATTATCACTGTACACTACTGGTGTAGACAACACTGTTCCAAAGTGGTTGTACTCTAAGATGGTTGCAGGTTATACCCCAATGGTACCAACATTAGGAACCATGAGCACCTTAGGTGCTGCAGGACTAATGTTATTAGGTGCTTTAACAGTTTACATGATGCACCGCAGACAGGGTCGCATCTAAGAGTTATAAAGCTAAAACATAACATATAGAAAAATAATACGGTGGCAATTATAATGAAAACATGAAAATAGATTGTCACCGTCTTTGAATCATAAGTGAAGGAGCAGGTTCTGAAATGAAAACAATAAAGCTTACAAAACCTGAAAGGCAGAAACTTATAACTGATAAATTAAAAGAATACCCCGCCCTAAGAGTATCTGAGTTATCTCAGGATATTGGAGTTTCTACAGAAACTATTCGCCGTGATTTGGACGAACTTGAATCATTAGGTCTAATCAGTCGTACCTATGGTGGTGCGGCTCCTGCTATTACTAAGGAACCATCTTTTAAACAAAGAGAGATGGTTAATGTTAAACAGTATGAGATTATTGCCAGAGCTACCTGTCATTACATCAATGATGGTGAAGTTTTAGCTATCGGAAGTTCTGTTACCACTTTGCAGGTAGCAGTAAGACTTGCTGCTGAAAAGAGAGATTTAACAGTCTTTACAGACTCTTATGCTATTGCATCAGCTCTAAGTTCAAATCCTACTTTTAAAGTACACGTATGCCCTGGTCTTTATAACGATGATGAGAATTGCGTATTTGGACCAGAATCAATCAATTATTTTTCAAAAATCTATGTAAATAAAGCAATTTTAGGTGCAACTGGACTTAACCAGATCGGTGTATCTAATGTTGACTTAGAAATCGGAGAGACCTACAAAGCCATGGCACGCAGTGCTAGTGAAACTATCATTGTGGCAGACTCTTCAAAGATCTCAAAAAATGCTGTAAGTTTATTCTTACCATGGAATCAGATCTCAAGACTTATCATTGATAAGCCTCCTTTTGATGAAGAGCTTACTGTTGGTCTAAAACACGGCAAGGTTGACGTAACCATTGCTACAGAGAGCAGTTGGTCTTTCTAGTAATTCTATTGTTAGAGCTCACTTATGTGAGCTCTTTTAAAATCTCAAGGATTTAACATTGTCATCATCAGAATCTATCTTAAATACTCTCACTTCACAAAAAATCTCATATGAAGTTCTTGAGCATGAGCCTTTGCTTACCATGCAGGATGGTCTTTATGTAGAGCAAAAGTTAAAGATAGTTCCTTGTAAAAATCTTTTGTTGATAAACCGTCAGCATGAGTTCTTTTTACTGATGATATCAGGTGATAAGAGAGTCAAAGTAAATAATATCGCCAAAGAGATTAACTCATCTCACCTGTCCTTTGCTTCAGATGACGATTTAAAAGCACTCTTAAATGTAACTACAGGAGCTGTAAGTCCATTAGATTTAGTCTCAGATACAGAACATAAAGTAAAAGTACTCATGGACAAAGAGCTCTTATCTCAAGAGTTCATTGGCTGTCATCCAGGTACTAACACAATGACTGTTAAAATGAAAACAGCTTCTCTTGTGGAGGTATTCTTTAAGTCATTACATGTTAGTTACACTTACGTTGATTGCTAAGCCCCACATACTCATGTGATCTAACTCAAGTAAATCAGGTCTCTTTTATTTACTGTTCACTAGTTTTTCAAAGACTCTTGCAAATCCACTCAAAACTTGTGAAATATCTCCAAATATTTTCTTAGTTTTCTCCGTACAATGCATTCATCAATCAAATAAACATTTCTTGGAAAACTATGAAAACAATAATTAAAACTACCCTATCTTTAGGTTTATTAGCTCTGTTGTCAGGATGTGCTTCTAATAACGGTGTTGATGAATACACACTAGATTCAGTTAATTCTGGCTGGTATAACACTTTTAAACCTTACAGAAATGATACTGGTACAGTCGATCCAATAGCCGATTTACGTATCTATCAGGTAATGGTTGAGTCTTTCCAAAATGGAGATGATTCTATTAACTTTGATACAGGCTATGGCACCTCATCTCACAAAGGTGATCTGCAGGGTATCATCAATGCAATTCCTTACATTAAAAGCTTAGGCATGAATGCTATCTGGATGACACCTGTCTTTAGGACAGTGCCAGACGGACAAACTCCATCAAAACTTGATGCAACAGGCTATTATATCTATGACTACTTTAATGTAGAGCCTCGTTTCGGTACTAATGAGAAATTAAAAGAGTTAATTGATACTGCCCATAAGAATGGTCTGTATGTCTTCTTAGACGGTGTCTTTGGTCACTTTAGATCAGATGTAATCACCAAGTCTCCTAAAGGTAATACCTTACATATGACAGGTAAATGTATTGGTAGCAATCTGCAACCATACAATCCACCTGAAAACACCTCTTGTACTGACTTTGATGCAAGTGGTGATTCAGAAAAATTCATGACAGAAGTAGCTACTCACTATATTGAGGACTACAAGATTGATGGTTGGAGACTTGATCAGGCCTATCAGGTACCATTAGATACATGGCGTCATATTAAAAAGGCTGTTGAGAACACCAGTGCTACTGTTACCTATAAAGACAGTAACGGTAAAAACGTGCATCCTTTAGGCTATATGGTAGGTGAAATTTGGTCTGACAATCCTACTATGGCAAGAACAGGTTATGGTCCAAATAAAAATCCTGCCTTAGACTCATGCTTTGACTTTGGTCTTCGTTATGGCATTGTACAGACACTCGCAACCGAAGAATGGGGTAAACAGAACCATTCAGCACTAAATTTAATCGATCTCTTAAAGTATGACGAGAACAACCTACCAAGTCATGCTTATCCAAATTTAATGATCACCAATCATGATCTGGTGCGCTTTGGTGATCTTATCCAAAGAGCAGGCCTACAGGAGAGCTATGACAAGAGAGTTGATCTTGCACTGTCATATCTTGCAATAGCTCACTCAGGACCTATCACCAACTACTATGGTGAAGAAATAGGTCAGGACGTTCCTAACTTTGATAAAAAGAGAAATGAGATGGGCTACTATGACGATCATGTGGCTCGAGATAATGGCAAGATAGCTAACTTCACAGATAAAGAACTGCAACATCAAAGACTCTTTACCTATTTAATGAAGCTTCGCGCTCAACATGGTGCTATCTCTAATGGGAAGATGGAACTTTTAAAGATTAGAGGATCCCTCTTCTCATGTAGAAAGACCTTTAAAGGTGATGACACCTTCTTCTATCTAATGAATCTTGATAAAAGCAATGTAGCTAAGATAACTATTAGCAATGAGCTGTTTGCAAAAGACAAGGGCTTAAAAGCTTTGATTAGCAGTTCTCCTGCTGTAAAGAATGCTGATGGCTCCTACACAGTTACAGTTGCACCTTTAAGTTTTGAAGTTGTAACAGACGGTGAGGCAAAAGGCTTTTACGAATAAAAACACTAAAGCTTATCATCAAAATGAAGCTTTTATAAAACAAATCTTCCACTGACCTCATGACATCTTGAGCATATCCAGAATTACTGGATGTGCTCTATTTTTATCACACCTCCTGTAATTTGCTCTGAAAAAATTCAATCAAAAAAAGTTTGACATATATCACATAAAATACTTAATATGTGTAAATTGATTGTCGTTCAGATCACATATTTTTAGAAAGATTATAAAAATGACTAAGAAAAAATTGACATATATCACCATACTTGGTGCATGTATTGCTGCAGGTGTATTTGTTACCGTTCCATCACAGGCTGTTTCTGATGAAGGCAAGAGCAAAGCTATGATCCTGCTTGAAAAAGCTAAAGTTGCTAGATTAGAGCGTAAAAAAGCTTTAGAAAACAAGCGCAATGAGATGGAGCAGTACTATTCAGATAAGACTGGTCATAAGTACAAAGTAAATTTTTTCTTTGAAGGTGAGATGGTTGATTCTGATGCTCTAAATCAGTGGGTTCCTAACGGATACAATGCCGTTTTATTCTCTAATAACGACAGTAAAGCTCAAAAGATCTTGGTATCAAACGCTGAAAAGATGGTAACTGCTTACATTGATTTTACAAAAGAGATCAATGATAAGAATCAGAAGACTTTCTGCAAAACTTTATATAAGCAAGCAAAAACAAATCATTCACAGAATGTTTTCAGCAAAGCTACCATTTATACAGGTAAAGATTCATCAGTTTGTCAGTTTGCTCTTCGTGACAAAAATACCAATCTTTTTGCATTTGAAAGTTATGAACTGTATAAAGATGGTTCTTTAGCTTATGTTCATACCTTAAGTAAAGATGAACAGGATTACATCTCTATTATCAAAGATGCTTTTCCAAGAACAGTTGCAGACAAGGCAAGAAAAGCAGTATCTCATGCTCTAGGTGAGTTCTTATCAACTGAGTCTTATAAGAAAACTCAGTTCTAAAAAATACAATACAAAAGTAACGGCTTCAAATCGAAAGGTTTGGAGCCTTAATTTTATGTAGCTAAACAAAATCAATATAAGCAGAACTTAAATAAATATTAAAGAAAATATATTAAATATTCTTCAAGATTTCTATACTTCTTCATATAACGAACTGATTTATATGAGAACAATAATGGAACAAACAGTTAATGTTAATTTTAAGCTGAATCTTGATATAAAAAAGAAAATGGAAAGTGCTTGTGAATCAATTGGATTATCTTTAAGTACTGCTTTTGCATTGTTTGCTAGAAAGGTTGGTAATGAAAGGAGAATTCCTTTTGAAATTTCAGCAGATCCTTTTGAAAGTGAAGAACATATTAAGATGTTAGAAAAACGTATAGCAGATCTGAAAGCCCAAAAAAATATGCATCAGCACGAACTTATAGAGGATTAGTAATCCCAAAATTTTGGCATGACGATGCTTGGGAAGACTACCTGAATTGGCAACTTCAAGATAAAAAAACACTAAAAAAAATAAATAACTTAATAAAAAGTATAGACCGTAATGGCTATGATTGTTTAGAAAAACTAGAACCTCTGACTGGAAATTTGTCTGGGTTTTGGAGTGTCAGAATCGACAGTAAAAACAGAATAGTGTTCAGGATAGTCGATGAAACGATCGAGATTGCAGAATGTGGTATCCATTACGGAGATCATTAACCTTCCCTAACACTATAAGCACAACTAAGTTTAAGTCTATTCTCCACAAGGTGGTGGGATATAGCAATTGAGGCTAGTAAAAAAGTAAAGCTAACCCTCAGATTTTTCTATAAAATATCATTACATATTTAGTTAAATTTAATTTCTTTAGCAGCAATATCTGTAGCTCCGGCTTTAGCAAACTTAAAACTGTAAGTTTTAAAGTAAACGGAATTGCGATACCTGCAGTTACTTCAACAGCATAAGCCACATCTTATATGTCATTAGTATTATTAAAAAATACGATAGAGTGAGCTTGAGCACTTTCATTATCTTTTACAGGGGCGCTTTGTTTGGCGATAACAGAGACATCAATACTCTTGTTAAAAACACCGTTATACTTTGACTTAAGGTGGCTCCTTATAGTTTTAACTTACATTTGGTTCAATTGATTTGCCTTTAGTGAAATTTTATTTTTAGAGAGTTTCTCTTTGATTTTAATAGTTATGCTCTACTCATAAAGATTGACTTACTTTAGGTTATGTCATCTTTTATAAAAAGCAAAGTAAAAGCTTTAATGCACTCAACATAAGCTTAATTTCGTGATTTAAAAGGCTCTTCTCACAAAATTTAAGCAACTTTTGAGCTTTTAATTTTGAGCATAACTTAATTATTTTCATTAAGCTTTAGTTAAGCTTAATGCCTTTAGTTGCAATATCTGTAGCGCCAGCTTTAGTCTTTAAAGCTGAAGCGCCACTGTCAGATGCTGTAGCTTCAGAAGTTGATGCTTTGCCTTCAGTTTCTGCTGCATCAACCTCACCTTTTTGAGCTGATACATCATCTTTAGATAATGAGCTGTCATTACTTACTCCTGATGATTCGCGTGACTCTAATGAGGTTTTGTCATCTGTCGGCGCTACTTTTTTATTACCGATGACATTTTTATTCTCATAATTAGTTACAGTTGTAGCTTGCAAGACCCCCATAGCAACAGCTGAAATTGCTGTAAGAGAAATAGAAGCACATGCTTTTACAGTCTCTGATGTAGCTGATTTTCTGGTATATTTTGTTTTCATCATGTGCTCCTATGGACGAATATTTGTACCTGCTACAACTGTTGATGCTTCTTTTAAATCAACATAGAAAGATTTGTTGCTTTGACTTGAAACGTTGATTTCATCAGGAGATAACGACATTGAACTTACATTAGCACTCTTTAGAGCAAAGAAGAATGATGGCATAGAACTTAAAACCAGTGCTGTTTTAGCAATAGAAGAGGTTGTCATTCTAAAAACATCTCTCTTTGAGAGATAGTTATTCTCTTTAGTGCGTGCTTCCCAGGTAAGATCCTCATCTTTTCTCTGATCAATATCAATTGAAGTTATCACAATATCCTCAATCAGATCGACGATCTTGACAATACCAGCTATTGCAGAGAATGCTGCCTTAATTTTTTCTCCTGTTTCGGCGGTGTTTGCTGCTGTCGCCACATCTCTGATGATCCTGGTGATGCCCTGATAGGTATCGACGATATTTGAGTACAGTTTTACACCACGTTCAGCATCACGGCGCTCGTCTTCACTATAATTATTAGCAGCTTCTACACCAGAGGTGATCCAGGTTGCTACATTTTTAGAAAGATTGGTTAAACAGTAGATTAAATCATCACGTTTGGTGTTCTCTATATCTACATTGGTACCACTTACAGTAACTCTGCCTGCTAAAGTAGAGATCTCTGCACCAAAACCATCTGAAATGGTAGTTGATGAGAATGAGTCAATGTTGGTATCAAAAGCTTCCATCTGAATACCTGTCATACCGTCAACAGTAATCGAGCTATCCCAAGCGGTAGTGTCTTCTTTAAACTTCTTAGAGGTAAGATTAATACCGCCAGCATCAATGGTAATTGTAGAGTTGCCTACACTTAAGGTAATTGACTTTTCTGCACTGATATTAAGTGTCTTACCAGCATTAAGAGTTAACTGTCCTGAGGAGGAGTCTTTTTCTTTACTTACAACCTCTGAACTGATAGTTACACCATTTTCTCCTGAGACACTAATGAAAGAGCCATTTTTGTCTTTAACTGCTGATGCTACCAGAACTTCACCTGGAGACTTAATCGTAATATTAGAATCGCCATTAAATGAAATGTAATCTTCTAAAGCAGAAGCTAATTCTGATGACAGGTTTTTAAGTGCCTGATTCATTGAATTTAATGATTCGACGCACTTCTCATATGAATCTCTTAAATTCTGTTCTTTGTCTGTCTGACCTTCAACAAGACAGTTTGAAAGATTCATAGAAATTGAGTTCATAAGGTCTTTTACTGAAACGATGTCATTAGGTAATTTTTCAGCCCATTTAGCATAGGTATATTCTTTAGAAATCTTACTTTGATTGATTTCATGAGTTGTATTATTTTTAGCAGTGGACTCTTTAGCTAAAGAATAAGATAACTTTACTGTATTCTTTTCAAAGATTTCTTTTGGACGCAGGCTGTTATTCTGGTTATTGAGATTATCCACATAAAAAGGCATGTCACCTGACAAAATAAACTTCATAATCTCAGTATCAGTATCTGAGGCTGCATTGATGCCAATAACACTAGAGTTAGACTCATTGTGTAAAGACAAAGAATCTGTTCTCTGTTTTAAAAGTTTCTCATTATTGATACCTGTGATCTCATCACTTGCTATCTGACCTAGGTAATAGTACTTGTTACCTGTATAGAGCATCACTACTCTTTTACCTAATTTAGGTAAACTGCCTAAACTTCCATAGGCACTTACATAGTCACAGACTACTACCGTAGGAGTATTAGACAGAGACTCAAGCCTTACATAGAACTTGTCAAAATTACTGAAGTTAGACTCTGCAGCTTTTCTGCTAAGAGGATCGTCATCAACAACGTCACCATTGCTGTTACAAACTACACCAATTACAGTTTTTACATTTTGCAAAGAGCTGTAAACAGCTCTTGCACCAACCTGTTTTTTAACCTCGAGGGCAAAACATTCATCAACATCTGTTGCATTATCAAGTCTTGAAAAGACATTTAAAGGACCTAAAACGTCATTAGTTGAGTTTGAGGAAGGAATTGCAACAAATCTTAAAGAAAGAGGACTCTCTGATGGAGATACAGAGTCTACTTTAGCTAAAGAGACAGGATATTTAACGTTGAATTTAAAGTAAGAGCGCACCACTGTACACAGACTTCCGTTATAGATGGAGTACTCATCATTTATTTTAAAATGCACACCTGAAGCAAAGATAAGATCAGATGATTTAGCTACTATATATTCATCTGCCTTCTCTTTAGTCTTACTAAAGCTCTCTTTTAGATATGATAACTGCTTGGCCTTACCTGCAATATCAGTATTGATATTGCTCTGAAGTGTATAGTTGAAGTTATCTAAAGTAGTGTTCTCAGAAAAGATTGAACCTTCTGTAATCCCGCCTTTATAAGCTACATCTTGTAGATAATTATGATCTGATGCTTCAAGCTCAATATTCGGATTTACAAAGGTCTGTACAACTGCAGCACTGTTTGCATGTGCTTCATTAGGCAAGTTCTCCTTTGCAATTGCAGGCAGAACATTTACAGGGAAAGTATTACAGAGCATGCTTACTCTTGAGAAAACAACTTTGCAGACACCATTTGCATACACAAAGTTGTAATTTAAAGAGAACTGATAACAGAGTCTTTGCAGAAAATCTAAATCAGTTTCGTTATTCTGTTCAAAGACAAAGCCTGTATCATCAAGAGGATCATTGCCTAATAAAGTTGCATCTATCTCACAGTTTGCTTCAAGCTCATGATTTTTAAAGAGCTCTTTGACAATTTCAGTTACTTTTTTACCACTGTAATGAGCAGTGCGCTTGTGCATAGCAAGTAAGCTCATCTCTGGGGCAATCGTAAGTTCATAGATATAGCAAGGCTTATCAGCATTAGGCAGAGATGGACTCTTACCTTTGTACTGATATTTTGTAACAATACCTTTAAAGACGCGCTCACGCTGAACAACGGCTAATTGAGATAAAGATTTATCATCAGTATTACCCTGTCTTAAAGTTACAGTGTAATTACTCATCAACAGATGATCTCTTAATTCAGAGCGTGATGGCTGATATGTGGTTAAAAGGGTTAGCTTTAAATCAAAAGGTATAGAAACACCTTCTGTAACCTCAACTGCGTAAGCTACATCAGGAATTTCTCTTGCTTTATTAAAGAAAACAAGAGCATTTTTAGCATCAGGAGCATTCTTTTTTGCGCTAACAGCTACATATATACTTTTTTTAAAAACACCGCTGTAAACTGCCATAGAGGAGCCTCCTAAAATTTTTTATTTTTATCAAAATGAATAGCGATAAATGCAACATAAAGTCATATTTTCTAAAACTTCAGCTGCATGTTCAATTACATCAAAACAGGTTGATTTTATCTTTTTATTCCTGTTTTCTATTTCCTTTATTTGATTTTATGGTGCTATCTAACCTTTAAAACGAGTAAAGGTAGTAGTACCTTTGCGCTCTTTTTCTCCATCTTTTTTCTCAGTAGCAGCACTGCTATTAGTGTTATGACTCTGAGTCTTCACGTTATCAGGAGTATTGTTAAAGTTATTACCTTTATTTGTTGCATTAAAGCTCTTACTCTCAAGTGAGGTCTCCTCAGGAGATAAAGTTCCTTTAAAGGCTTCATTATCACCTACAAGACCTGTAAATCTCTTATCAGAGTAATCTCTGTGAGGAGCTAACTTATTAGCTACATGTACAGACCAAACATTGTGGCCATAAGCAATCTCTTTACCAATATCAAAATAAAGCTTTACTCTTTCATCAAACTTGCGGGTACCGCCTTTAGCTAAGGCACACATCAAAAGTAATGAATTAAGACCGTTAGCTGCAAGGCCTGGTGGAGTCTTAATTACCATTGCTCTCTGGTTATCAGCATTTGGGGTCATATTGCCATATGACCAGAAGCAGACTAATGAGAGTAAACCTTCAGGTAAATCAGGACATAAATTTCCTAAATTCAGACAGTTTTGAGCATTAAGATCGTTTGGTGCGACTATATAGGCGTAAGCGCTGTCCATGGCATTTGAAGTCTGCTCTTTTTTCTCCTCTTCACTCTTTTGAGGAACTGCAGCCTTAATTGATTTAATGGTCTCCTGTCTTACCTTTTCAATCTTTTCTTTAAGTTCTTTTTCAGCTTTAAAGATAGGAGATTTCTCCATATCAATATCAGGCTTGTTTAAATTGTCATTAGCAAGTTTTATGAGATCCTGTAAAAGCTCATTAGGAGATTTGCCAAACTCTTTAGTGAACTGGTCATAAACTTCTTTTTTGACCTTGTAGTATTTGTCTTTTAATTCCTGAGGGAACTTATCAAATTCTGCCTGAGCTTTAGCTCTTGTAGCCTCAAGCTCTTCTTTAATTTTTTTTATCTCAGGAATGTTGTACACATCCTCAACAGATTTAAGTTCAGGCTCGTTATCCTCAGGCATCTTAGCCCAATCTGGAATGTTAAACTCACGAGGTTTACCAATATCCTCAAGCTTACGCTCCTCTGCTGGCTTTTCCTGCAGCTCCTGTTCTAAAGAGAGCACACAGCAGTATCCCCACCAGGCTAAAGCACGATGCTGTAAGTTATAGGCTAAAAACTCGCTGGCTTTTTTAAGCTCATTTTGTTTTTCAAGCTCATAAATAAAAGCATCTGACTGAGGATAGGTCAAAGCATTCTGTCTTAACTCAAAAGGTAATTTGTAATTCTCATTTGCAATTACCTCTGCGACTGTCTTATGTAATAAAAGTACAAAATGCTGATTTAACCAATCTAACTTATCTGCCATTTTGATATTTTCCATAAAAAGGATCGTAAAAGTGCTCTTTTGTAATGGGAAAGAACACTACTTTATAAAACTGACTTACTAAACTAAACGATTAAGATTAGGACAAGCTGCCAGTGCTGTAGCTACAGGAATACCTGTAATTGGATTTACACCGGTTACTAAGGAACCTAAATTAGCAGAAGGTCTGCCTTTAGTTAGAACATTAACAGCAGTGGTTGCTGTAATTGCACCTGTACAGACTGGACCTGCAACTAGATCTCCCATACAGGCTTGGGGTAATCCATTTACAAGATTAGTAGGCATTCCAGGACCTGTAACAGCATCGCCTGTTGCAGTAAGGTTTACTAGTGTGGCACTTGGTGTTGGCATAGCTACACTCCTTTTAATTCTGGTGATAATTTGAACTGTTTTTCTTTTGGGCTGTGTTTTTTAAGCTAAAAGACACAAAGCACAATCAACAATCTTTTCTAACTTATTGAAGTATAGATTAATATTTCAAAATTACTGCTTAATTTTTTACCTTTTCTCAAAAAAAATAGCACCGGATTATACTTTTTGGATATAAGTCAGTGCTATCTCACATTTTCGTGTTTAATCGATTGTTTGTATCCTTCTATTCCTTTTAGTGATAGTGCACTTTTACACTACACTAGAACATGGTAATTGAAGGCCAATTCTGAGAATCAGGCCACTCATCAGGACGGAGCAGTTCTTTATTAAAGACAACTTTTACAAAGAGCACACTCTCATCTCCTCGATTTGACACCACAATAGGTACATATGTGCAATGCTCCTTATCAGAATAGATAGCTCTATCATTTAAGTACATACGTATTGCAGCATAATTGCCTTTTACCTTAAATCTGGTGTCAGCCATATTTGAATCTGAGTATCTGTAGAACAAGAATTCAAAGTTGCCACTTGAAGCATCAGCACTTAGTAACTTGCGCTCACCATTTTCTACTACAGTACTTTGTCTTGAGGACTCTTTAGTATTATTTGAGTTTAACAAAGACTGATTTGAAATAAACTTTACGCTGACATAACGCATAGTTACAGCAGCATTAGGAAGAGCAATGCCTGATAACTGTCTTAACTCTTCTTGTTTTTCCATTGAAGGAATGGAGACAGTAAATTCTAATTTATTCTTTCTGTCACCAACATCGGTTAAGATCCTGCTTACAGAGGTTGCCCACTGACGGATGTCATTACGTCCTGCCATCACGTTGTTTAACAGTGGCTCCTGTAAGTTATCCACACCTTCATCTGCGCTCTCTTCAATCTTTGGCTCATTAAGATCTGATGGCTTATCCTTTACAAGGCTGTAGCTCTTTAATCTGCGATTTAATAAAGGCATATCCTCATAACGTAAAGTCATAGCATCAGTTGCTGCATCCTTTAGGATTGGGAAGAAATACAGCTTTGACTGGAACTCTTCAAGGCCTGTTGCTGTCTGATATGAAGCTTCAGACTTTAAAAGAGTAGTGCCTAAATTTACAAATGAAGTCCACCATGGGATATTACCCTTAGCGCTGTTTAAATTACGCACAGTGGTGTAATCATTGCGGACAGCCTTTTTATCTAAAGCACTGATAAAGTGATTTGCTTTTACAGGATCTTCTGGGAGCATTGCCCATGAATTTAGTACATTGGTACATGCTTGAGTGAAGTTTAGCGATAAAGCTTTTCTTCTGTCATCAATTAAAGAGAGTAACTGTGCTTTAGTCTTTTTAGATTTTGCACTTAAGGACTCTTCTTTTACAGATGAGATCAAATCATAGCTGAAGTTATAGATATCAGATAACTGTGAGTTAATCTGATAAGCTTTGCTGTCTAGAGCAAAATCATGGAATGAAGCATAATCCTGAGCATAAGGCTTTAGAGAGTCTGCAAAATTGCCCCAGTAATTAATGAATTTATCAGCATAATCCTCAATTAAGGCACTAACTTCTTTTACCTTCTTGCTCTTTGAGATATAGCTGTTAAAGGCTACTACACTGTTGTCAGAGCCATTAGGATTATTATCCTTTAGCTTTACGTTTTTAAAGCTCTCTAATGTGGCAATAGGATTGATAAAGTCATGTACAGCAGATGGAGAGAACTCATCTGCTACCTCAAAATAACCTAAAGCTTCTTTAGCCAAATCAGTTGATAAGAACTCATCATAGTCATAGTCTTTTGAATTGCTGATGGCATCAGCTAGTAAGGTTAAATTGGTACCTTTTGAGCTCGATGCTGGATATTTATCTAAAAGAGCATTAGCAAGCATCATTCTGCAGGTAAACTCAGAGAATTTCAGATAGTTTTTTATACTCTTAGTTAAGGCATTGATCTTTGAATCCTCAGTATTCTGAACATCAAAATTATCTAAAGCTTTGTACTTGTCAGCAAAGGTAACATTCAACTGATTGTAGCGTTCGATAAAGTCTGCTGTTGAATCTAAAGACAAGTTCAAGTTTGAAGTATCAGCGATGCTGAGCATCTCAGATAAGAGCTGATAATTCAATCTCATACCGTCTTTTTCATTGACTGTCTTATCAAAAATTCTTGAATTGTTGACAGTCTCCATTACTACATTCAGAGCCTGTCTGTCTTTATCTAAATTGTTCAGGGTGCTCTCTCGAGAGGTCTTAACTTCTCCTGCTAAAACCACATTCTCGACCATATCAGCACCAGATGAATCACTTTGTTCTACATATTCAATAAAAGAATCAAAGTCATCAGATACAATCTTTCTGTAAGCATTGTAAGCAGAGTCTACTAATAAAGATCTTTGAGCAGTTACTGTAACCTTTTCAGCTTTCTCAGAGCCATTGCCTGCCTTTACTACAGGAGAGGCATAATCATGTAAAAAGACAGCTGCTGTTTTATCAAGATCTGAAGACACTGTAATAGCCTTTTTAATTAAAGCCTGAAGTTCTTCATATTCTTGTAAATAAGCTTCATCTTTTACCTTATCTGAATAATTAAAGGCAAATTCATACAGTTTCTTGTACACAGACACTAAGAAAGCACCTGAGTTCAGATCATGTTTTATGACCTGATATTTTGACTCTGGATAAGCCTCAATTTTGGATAATTGATCCATGAAGAGCTTCAGACCATGGTTAACTGCTGGTGCATAATTTGGATCTAATAAGATCTCGGTTGCAGCAGCTTTAGCATAGTCATCATCGCCACAGCTCATCTGGGTTAAGTTCTTGAGGATCTTAGGTGAGATATCAGGATACTGATAAGCTAAGATCTTTTTAATACTGTTCTCTAAGATCTCAATGCCTTCAACATCATGACCTGTTCTTGCAATAGCAAGGAACATATATGAGGACAGCGCATCAGCTTTTTTCTCTGTAAAAGGATCATCTCTCTTTAATAAATCTAAAGCAAAGTTAGAGGCAGCAGGAGAGAACACCATATTTACTAATAACTGATTGTAAATAGTATGTCTGTCTTCTTTCTTTAAATTATTAAAGTCCCCTAAAAGATATGAGGATGGGAAATAAATAAATGGTAAAGACACATCTTTTAAAAGACGTGATTTAGACTCAGTAAAGAAATTTAATCTACTGTTTCTAGAATTACCAGCCATAAGCTCACTAAAGCGGTTATAGCCTTTGACATTTTTATCAATATCAATTAAAGGGGATGCGCTGATATATCCCCTGTCGAACATGGTATTTAAATTCTTATAAAAGATAACATCAGAGTGTAATCTGTCATAAATAAGATCACGCCCCATCAGGGCACCTGTCAGGTAGTTTAAGCTTAGGACTGAAAGCACTGTGCACAAAGCTACTACAGGAATGTTTCTTATAAGTCTCTCTCTTTTAGTAAAGACAGCTTTGTCATTCATGTCTGGAATTAACTTTAAAAACAGCTGTTTTATAAAGAAGGACTTTTCTGAGACCTTATCCTCATCTACTAATAAAGCTTCATCTACAGCTTTATTCTCATGTGATGCATAATCAGGATCAAGGCAGACGCCTTGATCTGTTGAAGAGGTAAAATACACACCTTCAATAAAATTAGGTTTAAAAGAGCCTGTTCTTTCAAAGATGGTCTTTAAGTAGATCTCAAGAGCATGTTTTAAATAATTCATATGCTCAGGGAAGGTAAAGATATAGGCTGTTGAGTCTAATCTATTCTCAGAGGAGTAGCTCTTATCGGTCACCTCTCGAGATGAGAGTAAGGATACAGCACCTGACTTTAATCTTTCGATAAAATTAGACCAGCTGTTATAGAACAGATCTTCATCATAAAAGCCATCATCGTTGCTAAGATCAAGACCTAGAACCTGCTCACGCATCTCATCTGAGAATGAGGCAAAATAATCTCTAAAACCTACAATGCAGTCACATTTGGTGATAACTACCTTACATGGTAAGTTCATACATACAGTTGAACTTAATTTATGTAACTCTGAGGCAATTAAATTGGCTTTTTTAATGGTAAGTTCTCTGTCATCTGCTATCAGCGCATCAGCAGGAATAGTCAGTACTACGCCTGACAGAGGCTTAGTGTGATGATACTTTTTAATCTGCTCACAGATAACTTCCCATTGAGCAGATGATCCTCCTAACCAGGTATCAAAGAAAGTCTTACCTTTAACATCTAAAAAGACACTGCCTTTTGATACAAAGACATGCAGACATTCTTCATCTTTAAGATCAAGCTCTCGGCGTGACTGATCATAGCCTAATGAAGAGTCCTTTAAGATAGAACTCTTACCTGATAAAGGCTCACCTAGGATGATATACCATGGAGTTCTTTGTTTCTTATAGCACTTAGCTTTAATGTAAGTTACAGCAGAATCTAAAATTAACTTTACAATTCTGACATCAGCGGTTAGCTCTTCTTTACCCTTCTTCCTTTTCTTACCGCCTGAAACTAAGTTTGCAAGGTTAGACCAAATCATCAGATCTTCTTTTAAAGAACGTCTTTCCTTGTTTATCTGATGCTTGAACTTAAATCTCTTGAACAGGAAGAAGAGAATTAACATCAGGATCAGGACTATAAGTACAACTAAAATAATTCCAGTTGCACTGTCAAACAATCCATCAAACAGTCCTGAGTCCATTCCTTGAGTAAGATCTTTGCTATTATCCATGCTTATCAGTCCGTAAATTCTTATCTTTGTACTCTAGTTCTGCTCATCTGTATATTGAGAATTACCATTACCTACAATTACAGTGCCACCATTAGATAAATTTGTAGATCCTAGTGACTGTGTATTTGTAGGTTGAGCGCTTTCGTTAGTAGAGCTAGTGGTATTTGTACTGTCATCTTCTACAGTTGAGGACATGCTCTTATAAGGAGATGCAGATTCAACAGTATCTTCAACAATTGTGTTATAGGCATTGGTGTTTTTATAGACACTGGCCATATTGATCACAAAACACAGTACAGTTAAGGCAATTAAAATAAAGATTAAATTCTTTTTCAAAAGAAAAGCTGCAATCTCACGAGAGGTCTTTTCTTTTATAGATTGATTAAAGTTTCTTCCATCAGCTCGTGCACGAGTATCTACGACTTCTGGCTGTACATCTGGAGTTAAAAACTCCGCTTCAGGATTTAAGTCCTGTGACATTCTGTCTACACAGCCGTTGATATAAGGAATAACTTCTTTAGGATCACGTTTATAAGCGCCATCAAAGCCTAAACCTAGCATCAGATAAAATGACTTTATAACATCACTAGAGCTCTGGCTTGTAGCTAGAACCTTATCTAAGATATCAAAGAACTTGTCATCACCTGAAAGCTCATTGTACATACGGGCTAAAGGCTCATATTCTTTAGAAAAGCTAAAACCGTTTTCTTTAAAAAAGTAGTCAACGAAAAAGACTAAAGGATTTTCTACCTGAGCATATTCACGTTTTAGAAACTCATCTCCATCTACTTTGCGTCTTATGTCTGCAAATAGAGATTTAAGTTTGCCGTCAACTTCGTTTAAAGAGACTTCAACACCATGCTGTCTGTATAAATAACAGTCACAGACATATAACAGCACCGGTCTTATAAGTTCATGTAATTGACTTGAAACCATAACTAATTCTTAACCCTCTTATGAGAAAAGCCCAATTCTTTAAGGCCCTCCTCCAATGCTCATAAAGCACCTTTTGTTTTAACTTTTTTTAAAGCTTTTCTAAAACTTAATCTTAATGGCTATTCCTTGCCTAAAATAAAGGCTAAGCCTCACTTTCTGCATCTACTACTGCCATATAAAGCTTTGCCTCAAATGGCTTGAACATATTAGGCGCAAAATCAATTACCATTTTATGATCTTCAACGATATAGCGCCAAATTCTAGGTGACTCATCACGCATTACCTTAAAGATCACAGTATCTGATGAGGTAACTGGCAGATAGCGAGGAGGGAAGCGTACATAGCTTAGTTTTAAACCTCTTACACGGCTGTCTTTTGAGCCAAAGTCCATAACTCTAAAGTTGTCACCTGTCTCAATATCAGAGATAAGCTCTTTCCAGTCATTATTGCCCTTTAGAGCAATATAGTAATCACGAGCTTTAACAATATGCTCATCAGCCAATAGTGCTGTATAGCAGTTATCAGTTTCATCAAAGTTGAAGTTAACCTCAAGACATTCTGCCCTGCCCTGTGAGGTTAGAAGTGATCTGATTGAATTGATGATTTCAGAGAATACTGCATATAAATCATTATGATTGTATGAGACCACTTCCTTTGAATCAGATAATGGGAAGAATGCCTTTAGAGCTGATAAAAACTCAGATAGTTTCTGATAAAGAGTAAAAGGAGATACTCTCTGAGGTAACAGCAATGAGCTTAATGAGGTGATATTCACATTTAAAAGTTGCAACTGTAGCAGTCTTAACAGCTGAGGACCTGCAACCAAGTTTGGATCATAACCTTCATTTTCAATATCAGAGAGGATCTTTGATTTATATGACTTTAACTCATATACAAACTCACGCAGCATGGTATAGAGGTTGCTGTTCTCAGCTAAAACCACATATGGAGGAGTGTATTTATTATCTAAAACAAGATAGTGATCATTATTCTCTAAACTTGCAAAGTTAAGCTTTAAAATCGGTAATAAAGAGCAGTCGGATACAGCCTTTACATCAGTAATCAAACGCACATTTAATTTACGCTTGATGATAAGTGCAGGATTGTCACCTGTGTTCTCATCAGTCAGATTGTGAGAAGACACCTCATAGCGACCGTAGCTGTTTTCTTTTTTGCCATTGTCACTGCTCTCACAAAGATTACTCTCATCTTTTAAGTAATTAGGAAGACACAAATAGACAGTAACACTCTCTTCTTGTTTTTCTGCTACAAAGTCTACTGTAAGTGGCTGTAAAGAGCAGTTTCCTGGAAAACTGATGCCGGTACCATCAGGCATAATCGCACAAAGATTTTTTATGACAACTCGACGTGCTCTTAAGGCATCTTCATCAATTTCAATGCTAACTAAACCTTCAGAATATGGAGTATATAAAGCGCGCTCAGAGTTAATAGTCTCAATTAAAGAGCGCTGCATCTGCTGAAAATGGTGAGGCTGTAAGAACTGACCTTCAGACCAGTGAACATACTGTGGATATTTCATAAAAATTCTTTTCCCAACTTTTTAAATAGCGCTTATCTTGTACCAAACTGCGCTAATAATCTTACTGTCTTAACTATTTATATCTTTTCTACGTCTTTATAAATTAGCTAAAGACAAAACTTTCATCCTTACTTTTTAGGTGGATTATCTTTAGGAGATTCTTTACAATCCATATTCTTACTGCCTTTTACAGTAGTACATGACAGTGAGAGTTTAATTGGTTGCTTGTCACTTTCCTCTGCCTCAGGAGAGTCTTTTATAGACTCAAGTCTTGTGGATTTTATAAGACCTGTAGCCCCTATCTTTAGGTATAAGTCACTCATGGTAGCTAACATACCTGTATCTATCTTCATGATATATTTTCGAGGATCTAAGGTCTTGCTGTCCTTATCTGCAAAAGGCAGATTAGCAATCAAAACTAAATGACTAGGTTCTTTTTCCATGATGCGCTCGAAGACTTCACTATCACCTTTTAAGGTCTTAGCTTTTAAGTCCTGAGCTGAAAAATGCATGGTATATGGCTCAAGATAGCCTCTTAAAGATGAATCATTCTCAAAATATCTATCTACAGGATATGATGAGAACTTTACAGCATCAGATTCTGATAAACCTGCAATATCCACCTCTACAGAAGGATAAGTTCCGTATTTTTTAACTAACTCCTGCGTGGGAGTTACGGTAATATCAAATTTAGGATAGCTGCTACATGCTGTTATGAGCATGGTAGACAGCACCCCCATCATGATTATGATTTTTTTCATTCTCTATTCTTTTTCAATAGGTCCATCTACAGGTTCATCTTCAAACTTATAGACAAATTTGCCATCGACACTGTCAGCTTCAACAGAGATTACCTTTCTACCATTCATGGTCTTCTCTAAGAACTCTGAGCTAATCTCAGGTAATAAATCATTACTGATAATAGCATCAATCATACGGGCACCTGAGGCAATGTTGTTGCATCTTGAGATGATTTCATCACGCAATGCCTGAGTAAAGACAAAGGTAGCCTGATAGTTCTCTTTGACTCTCTTTACTATCTTTGAGAGTTTCAAATCAATAATATGGTTAAGACTCTTCTTGGTTAAAGGATAGTAAGGAACAATACTCATTCGACCAATTAATGCTGCTGGGAAGACTTTGTACATTGCAGGACGAGCAGCCTTCTCTAGAGTATCGACATCAGGCAGATGATCTTCATCCTGACATAAAGCCATGATCTCATTGTCACCTACGTTGGTAGTTAAGATGATGACAGTGTTTCTAAAGTTAACTAAACGACCTTCACCATCTTCCATCTGTCCTTTATCAAAGACCTGGAAGAACAGTTCATGTACGTCTTTATGAGCCTTTTCAACCTCATCTAATAAGACTACGCTATATGGCTTACGTCTTACAGCTTCGGTTAAAACACCACCTTCACCATAACCTACATATCCTGGAGGCGCACCTTTTAGGGTTGATACAGTATGAGCTTCCTGGAACTCACTCATATTGATAGTAATCAGGTTCTTCTCTGAGCCATATAATGTCTCTGCTAAGGTTAAAGCTGTCTCAGTCTTACCTACACCTGAAGGACCTGCTAACATAATTACTGCAATAGGCTTATTAGGATCACCTAAAGATGCTCTTGCAGTAGTAATTCTCTTAGCGATAAGCTCAAGTCCATGATCCTGACCTATAACTCTCTGCTTCATAATGTCAGCTAATGAGAGCACAGACTTAATCTCATCTTTTACCATCTTGCCTAATGGGATACCAGTCCACTCTGAAATAACTGAAGCTACAGCCTGAGAGTCAACCTCTGGTAAGAACATTGGGCTTTCCCCCTGCAGCTCATTTAAAGCTTTACGCAAAGTTACAAGCTCTTCTCGTTTTTTAGCTTTCTCTTCTTCTGATACTGAGTTGTCATTTACAAACTCATTACGTAGAGAAATATAGTTTTGAGCAGCTTCTTTTATCTTTGCTAAAAGTGCTGTTTTTTCATCTAATTTAGACTTGGTGTCTGCAATCTTTTTTAAGACATCATCTAACTTATCTTTAGATTCAAAGCCTGAGGCATCTTCTTTTTCTAAGATCTCTTTTTGTGTATTTAGTGACTCTAGAGTTCTGCGTAAATACTCAATTGCATAAGGCTCAGAGCTTTGTGATAAAGACACCTTCGCACAGGCTGTGTCTAACACCGATACAGCTTTATCAGGTAACTGTCTTGAAGGTATGTAGCGACGAGAGAGCTTTACAGCAGATTCAAGAGCTTCATCTAACACGGTTACATGATGGAAGTTTTGCAATGGAGTTACCATGCCACGCATCATGGCAATAGCTTTATTGTCATCAGGCTCATCTACTAAGATCTTTTCAAAACGACGGGAAAGAGCAGGATCTTTTTCAAAATACTTTACGTACTCTTTCCAGGTAGTAGCTGCTACACAGCGCAACTGTCCACGGGCAAGAGCAGGCTTTAAAAGGTTAGCAGCATCATTCTGACCTGCTTGGCCTCCAGCTCCTACTAAGGTATGAGCTTCATCTATAAATAGAATAATTGGAGTATCTGAGTGTTGAACCTCTTCAATTACCTGTTTTAGACGGTTTTCAAACTCACCTTTCATAGAAGCGCCAGCCTGTAAAAGGCCGATATCTAAAGATAAGAGCTTGCATCCTTTTAAGCTGTCAGGTACGTCCCCACTTGCAAGACGACAGGCAAAGCCTTCTACAACAGCGGTTTTACCGACACCCGCTTCACCTGTAAGAATAGGATTGTTCTGTCGACGACGTAAGAGAATATCAATAATTTTACGAATTTCCTCGTCACGACCGACGATGTTATCAATCTTACCTTCTTTAGCTTTAGCGGTAAGATCCTGAGTATATAAAGATAAAGCCTCGCCTTTACCTAAAGCAGGCTCAGACATCATTTTACCTGCCTGTCCAGTTGAAGCAGTATTAGTAGCTACAACTGATGCCTCATCAGAGTTTTTAACAGTATCAGCAAAATTATCCACTAAAAGATCTGCATTTATCTTTTTAAACTCTGAAGAGATTGCATGTAAGGTTCTAGCTAATTCTGGATTCTGCTTTAGAGCAATAATTAAATGGCCAGTTCTAATAGCAGCATCAGAATAAACTAAAGAGCATACCATCCATGCTTCTTTAATCATCTTTTCAAAATCAGAAGAGAAATCCTCAATGGAGCTTGCGCCGCGTGGCAGAGCATCCATAGCTTCGATTAAATCCTGAGCTAACTTTCCTTCATCAAGATTAAAAGCACTGATGATCTGGTGTAAATCAGTGTTTTTTGACAATAAGATCTGATTTATAAAATGGCATAACTCCACATATGGATTAGTGCGGGTTTTACACAAGACAGTTGCACTTTCTAAAGCCTGATAAGCAACTTTATCTAATTTTTTAAAGAGTGCTACACGTTTTAATTTCATAAAATACCTCTCTTTTGAAAGGAGACTTAAATTCTTAGTTCTGATAAATTAAGCAGGACTTATAGAGCCTACCTTAACTAATCGATATTCTTCATTGCCTATTTTTGATATTAAGTGACAACTCTGACCTAGCGCAAATTTTCCATTAAGATTTAACATTTTTATGCTAGGTGCTTCAATTTTTAGATAGATATCAAATCCTAATGGTCTGTCAAGGTACAATTGCACTATTTCAACTAACTGCAAGTACAGTTTTCGCCCTGGCATAAAATCAAAGCTTTTATCAAAAGATATCGGTCCTATAGTAATGGCAAAACTCTTACTTTTAGACAGATAGTGAGAGCCTAACTGAGTATTTACTCCCAAGCGTAAGTCCTTGCTTTTTACAAGGCGCAAGCGGTACTCCTGAGGGATCACATAACTTTTTTCTACAAAACTCTTTAACTCAATTTTTTCACCAAAAAAGTTATGCAGAACATGGCGCAGGCCGTCTGCACTACGATTCTTTAAAGATAAAAAGTTCACCATAGACTTGATGGTGAAATGAGGTAAAGAGCTTTTTTCGCGCTTACTTGAACAGGTAAGCAGCATCATCAATTTTTCTAACTTGCTGTTTTCTCTGTCAAAGGCAACCGCCATTTCATTTTCAGAGAAGGCTTTATAAAACAGCGTTAAAAATCTGTGATTGATGATGTCTAAAAAACGGCGTGTTGCAGAATCATAATCATGAAAGGTTCTCTTTCTGACATAATCTGTAATATCTAAAGGCATTGGTCCATTCACGCCTAAAAGACCAAAGAAATAAACTAAGAGTAATAACTCTTCGTTCTGATGAGTATGATCATCTTCAATGACAGCAAGCGAAGTCTCAGGAAAGCGCAGATATGGCATCTGACCTAAACGCACAGCTTCATTCTCAGGGCCTTTAGCTTCACCTAATCTTGGCAGATCAGAACGCAGATTTTCAATAAGACGCATCAGGTAAAAGAAATCAGGCTCTCCTTTACCCTGTTTTAGTCTTGATGAGTATTTATTGACTAGTCGTTTAAGCTCTTGCATGAATATACAACTCCGCGCTCATTTGCGACTAATTCAATATTCAAAGGCAAATTGATTGAGGTAAATGACATCAATAAACTTGCAATTACCTTTGAGAAGACAAAGAAACCTACACCTTCTAATTCCTTTTTAGAAAATGAAAGACGTACGTTATAGCCGTTTTCAAAATAAACACAGCCTTTTGAAATAAATCTGAAGACTCTGTTTTCAATTTCAACTTTATTTAAAGCTTCAACTAGATTTGCTGTTTCGTTATCTTTTCTGGTACTAAACAGTGAAATCATGGACTTTAGATTATCAAGACAAACACTGTTGCCGCCACTTAACATGGAAGCAAAATTCTGCATCAGATAAGTAGCCTGCTTTAATTCATCTTTGGCACTTCTGCTTAAGATTGAATTCTGAGGCTTAGTAGGATTACTGATTAGCTTTAGTTTCTTTAACTTATCTAAAGTCTGGCAGGAGAAAGTATCCTTTGCAGAGATAAACAAAGGTAAATCAGCATTAGTACAGCGACACTGTGCACTAAACTGCAGCTCTTCGGACATATGGGACTTAAAGTCCTCTCCTGACACTGTTACAAAGCATTCAGACTTGTTGTAGCCTGAGCGCACAGAGGATGTAAGCCCGCTTTGTCTTTGCTTGCGATTAACACTAAAGAAGTTTCGATACTCCCCATTCTCAGTTTCAGATACACCTGCTGTTGTAAAGAAAGGATAAGCAGAGAACAGATACTGATTTGATTCATTGAAAAACTCTAACTTACTGATAGAGCTTATTTCATAATCAAGTGGAGAGGTAGCCTGTGCACTTACATTCACCTCATAGTTATCTTTTAAAATTACTCTGTCTGAGCGTTTTGAAAAGAGGTTTATAAGAGGAATGCAGTTTAAGAGTACAGACTCCTGTAAGACTCTGCTCTCTAAAGAAATATCACTTTGCTTTTTTAGGACAAAGACTAATTCTAAAGAATTAGTTTTTAACTCTTTTACAAGTTTGCCAAGTCCCTTTAATCTTATGAATTTGAAAAACTCTGGATAGGCACTAAATGCAATTAAAAGAGAAATTCCTGACAGAGACTTTGATGAAAACAGTGAGACATGCTCTTTTTCATCTAAGATTGAATATTCAAAAGACAAATCATCTGTTTTTATATATTCATAAGAACTGTTATTGCCATTATTTACTTTTACGTAAACAGCTTCTACCTGAGTAAACAGTAATTCACTCAAAGCAGAGGCATCTTGATCATTTAAATTTAAGTAAAGATCTAAGTTATTAGAGCTACTCTGCTCATATAAAGCTAAATTTGACAGAGATAAGGAAAAGCTTGCAGTAGCACCTTCAACGTCAAGAGAGAGTAATCTTGAGTCATGACCTAAAAATTGAGCTTTATCTAAAACACAGGTATTTAAAGTAGTATTAAAGACAGATTCAAACTTTACAGTAGTACCTAAGACACTGCCGTCTTTTACAAATTCAGTATTTCTTTGAATGATGTTTAGAGAGTCACTAACACCATCCTGAGCTTTAATCACACAGGCAGATGGGATTTGTGACAGCACATCAGGTTCTAATGAGGATAACAAGTTCTCCAGAAAACGGTAGGAGCCATCATCTAGTTTTTTCTCAACTCTTGCACTTAAGAATGCAGTTCCTTCTAATAATCTTTCAATAAAAGGATCCTGACACTCAAGAGAGCTTATATCTAATCTTGAGGCAATCTTTGGATATTCTTTGGCAAACTCAGCGCCTGACTTTCTAATAAAAGACAGGTTATCGCTGTAGTAGTCCAGAAAATCTTTGCTCATGAGTTATCTTGTCCTTTATCTACGGTTGCAAGTCCAGTCTCAAGATCTAAATCAGAAATGCATATAAACTCACCTTCTAGAGCTTTTACAGCGTATTTACCGGTAATTTCCAAGGCAAAGACACTCTTAGAACGAGGATTGTCACTGTTTAAGATTTTGACTTTTATTGAACCTTTTTCAAGTCTTGGCTCAAACAGTTTTAACTGATGAGTAATTTCATCACAAATTCTGTTTAATTCTCCTATAGAATTGGAACGGCCACAAAAGTCAGTAATGCCGTAGCCTAAAACAGAATTTGCAATCTCTTCGTTATATTTAAGATCTGATAACTGAGGTCTGCTTCTTGAATTTAAAAGCACACTTACATTGTCTACGATTTCTTGTCTAATCTTTTCAAGAGGCACAAAGCGGTCTAAAGTATCTATTCTTGACTGTGGATTATCATCAGCAAGTCTGGTTAAGATACATGGAACATATTTATCTTTTACAGATACAGCCACTTTAAAACCTGCATTTATACATCTTAAAAAGACTAGACAGGACGGCACATAGTGTCGTCCCATCTTGTCTATAAACTTAAAACAAAACTAATTTAAGATTCTAATTAGCCGTTCTCAACCTGGTTGTAGCTTGCCTCAACAGCACCATCCTTGGTGTTATCAGGCTTAATAGCAGTGCACTTCCAAGTGATCTTGCCTGCAATTAAAGATACCTCTTCAACTGGGAGCTCAACTGAACCTGGAACGTCATCAGCCTTACCTACATCTCTGGTTAATACTTTAGCTGAAGCGATCTTTACATTCTCTAAAGTAACCTCATATACAGGAACCTGAAGACCTGCTACAGCACGGCATACAGCAAACTGAACTTTAGCTACTTTCTGACCTGACATACAGAACTGCTGAAGTTTTGGAGTAGCTTTATCCACCTGATGAATAAAGATAAATGGATCAAAATGGCCACGTCCTGATACATCAGTTGAACGACCTGCAGCAATTGGCTGTACAGAGCCATGTGAGAATTCTAATACTTCAATCCACTTAGAATGATTCTTATCATTTGACTCGCCATCAATACCGTCAATCTTTACAAAGAAATCGCTAGCCATAATTTTTATCTCCCATTACAGAAATTTTAAATACTTACCAAGCTCCTTATGTTTGTCCTAGTCAAAGGAGCTTAAATCTTGATAAAAGAAACTATTTAGCTCCTGATGGAACCTTTGTAGTTAGTCTTAATGAAGTAGTAAGTCCCTCCAACTGATAGTGTGGTTTTAAGTAGAACTTGGCATTGTAATAACCAGGCTGTCCTTCAATATCTTCAACTGTAACCTTAGCCTCTGATAGAGGGTATTTAGCCTTTACCTCTTCTGAAGCATTAGGATCTGAGGTTACATAATTGCTGATCCAGTCTGATAACCAGCGTTCCATATCAGCTCTTTCTTTAAATGAGCCTACCTTGTCACGTACGATGCACTTTAAGTAATGAGCAAAGCGACTGGTTGCAAAGATATAAGGTAATCTTGCAGAAAGAGCAGCATTTGCTGAGGCATCAGGGTTATCGTATTCTTGTGGTTTGTTTACAGTCTGACCACCTACGAATACAGCATAATCAGTGTTCTTCCAGTAGCATAATGGTAAGAAACCATTCTTTGAAAGCTCTGCTTCACGTCTGTCGGTAATAGCAATTTCAGTAGGGCACTTCATAGCTACACCACCATCATCGGTTGGGAATGAGTGTGTAGGTAATGACTCTACAATACCGCCTGACTCAACACCACGGATACGAGCACACCAGCCATAGTCCTTAAATGAACGGTTGATGTTTACGCCCATAGCATATGAAGCGTTCATCCAGTTGTATTTTGATGAATCGCCAGAACCTGTATCCTCAACAAAGTTAAAGCCTTCTACAGGATTGGTCTCAGGACCGTATGGGCTACGGCTTAATACTCTAGGTAGAGTTAAAGCAACATAACGGCTCTCATCAGACTCTCTAAATGATCTCCATGCTGCATACTCAGGAGTTGAGAAGATCTTGGTTAAATCACGTGGATTTGACAGATCTTGCCATGAATCTAAATTCATGATGGTAGGATCTGCTGCACTGATAAATGGAGCATGAGCTGCGCATGAAATCTTAGAAATACCCTTTAACAGCTCAATATCAGGAGCTGAATGATTAAAGTAGTAATCACCGATGATAGCGCCATATGGCTCACCACCTGCAGTACCGTACTCATCCTCGTATAAGCGCTTGAACAATGGGCTCTGATCCCAGGTAGCTCCTTTGAACTTTTTGATTGTCTTCAAAAGATCTTTTTTGCTGATGTTCATCACACGAACTTTTAAGCTATCAGATGTCTGAGTGTTATTTACTAAATAAGACAGACCTCTCCAAGAACTCTCGATATTCTCAAAGTCCTTGTGGTGAATGATCTCATTTACCTGTGCGCTTAACTTCTTATCAAGCTCAGCTATCATGCCCTCAATAGTTTTGATTGAGTTATCTGAAATTAAAGCCGCATTGCTCAATGCCTGCTGAACTAAAGTTTTAACTGCACCTTTTACAGCAGAATCAGCTTCTTCTGACTTAGGATTGAACTCTTTATTTAAAAGTTGCTCAAAGTCAGAGACTTCCATGGCTTGAGCTGTGCCTTGAGCTTTTTGTTCTAAAGTATCTGACATCTCTTATTCCTCTGCTTCGTTATCTTCAGTCTTTGGCTTTGCCTTTGCTGCTAGAGCCTTTAGTAAGGTTTCATCTTCTAATAACTTAGTGATAAGTTCTTCAGCACCAGTCTTACCATCCATATAACTTAATAGATTTGATAATTGGCGTCTTGCCTCTAACAGCTCTTTTACACCGTCAACTTTCTCAGCAACCTTATCAGGAGAGAAGTCATCCATGCTTTCAAAAGAAACATCAACAGCCAAGTTGCCCTCACCTGTCATTACATTAGGTACATTAAAAGCAACTCTAGGCTTGATGCTCTTCATTCTGTCGTCAAAGTTATCAGCATCGATATCGAGGAACTTCTTATCCTCAACTCTCTGATCTTTAGTAACTTCACTCTTACCTGAAAGATCTGCCATTACGCCCATTACAAATGGAAGATTAACTTTCTTCTCGGCGCCATAAAGTTCTACGTCATACTCTACTTGAACTCTAGGAGCTCGATTTTTGCCGATAAACTTCTGACTGCTGTTATTTGATGCCATAAAGTTTTTCTCCTTGATAATTAAATTCTGTTAGTTATCGCCATTGTCAGGTTTGACACCAAACTGCTCGCGACCTCTGTCTAAGGCATTCTGATCGATTTCGCCTAACAGATCCATAAAGTTCATATTTGCCATCTTCAAAGCCCTGTTAATTAAGAAAGGAACAGGACTTGTTGGCTCAGCTACCTGGAAATACTCAGCACTCTTTTTCAAAAGCAATAAAGCATCATTACGATTTTTAACCTTGTAGCTTTCAAGATTAAAAGCCTGTGGTGCTAAAAGTGGATCTTGTGCTTTTAAAGCAACAGCCTTGGCATTTCCAGAATTTGTTTCATTAGCTACTAAAGCTTCATTTGAACCATTACTTAAACCTTGTTCATCTGAAGACTCTGTAGAATCAGCTAAAGACTGATTAGAATTTTTGATTACACTTGAATACAGGCTCTTTAAATAATTAAGTTCGTGATCCATGCTATCCATAGTGAGATAGCCTTTGTCGCCAACTTTTTCATTAAATATAGAACACAGATTCTGATTTATCACTAAAATCTGCTCAACTTTTTCAAGTTGTGCTGTAACTGAGCTTACAGGCACGGTTGCAATCTGAGCTAATAGAGAGGACAGGTCTTTATCCTCTTTTGAGTCTAAATAACCTGTAAGCACCAGATAATCTCTTAGGGTGTAATCAAGCTCTGGTACCAGTTTTAAATCACGAATATGAGCTTGTACATGATAAGCATCAGAAAATGCTCCATCTGTAGGTGAGAGCATTGCAAGAATATTGATACGCTCGGTAGGATCGTTATCATCATCAGGATCGAGCTGTGGATAAAAGGAATCAAACTGCTCTTTTACAAGATATTCAATTAAGCTTAAACCGTCTTTGAGACCGTCAAGACCGAACAGGCATAATGATGATAGAGTAAAGAAAGAAGCTACTCTTAAATCTCTAGTCTTTGACCATAGAGATAAAGTGTTCTTATAAAGAGTTCTGTAATCAGGATCTTTACCTTCGATGACGCTGTCGCCCATTTCACTTTCTTCAGTTCCAAGAGCAAGTTCATCTAGCGCAAGATATAACTCATCATACTCACAATTCTCACCGCTCACGCTCTCTTGGCTCACTGGAGTTAAGAGTTTGTTGAATTCTTCAGCATTCAATCTTTCCACAGGTAAATCCTCACCAAAAATTTAATGCATGTACCACTATGGTTTTGATAATAGTAGTTTTTTGCATAAAAAAAAGCCATTTTTCTCACAAACGCTGATAAATACAAAGAATTCTAGTGATCAAGTTCAAATTTCCACTCTAATCGAAAGTAATACATATAAAATAAAGGCTTATATATGTCGTTTAAAACGATATAGTACAATTTACTATGCAAACTGATTTTTTTGTTCAAAAAGCCATATATTTCACAAAAAAATCCTAACTTTTGGTAAAAATCATTCAAATGGTAATGCTAGCTTTCGGAGCTTTCATGTTAATCTTCTGCAAAGTACCTGTAGCTAAAGTACCTAATGGTGTTGTTTTCAAATCTGCTATGGTGGTATGTATTGCAATCTTTGGTATTGCCTGGATGTCTAATACCTATTTCCAGCATGCAATGCCTGAGTTTAAAGTAGCCATTACTGATATGGTAAACACCTATCCATGGACTTTGGGTTTCGCGCTCTTTGCTGTATCTGTGGTTGTAAACTCACAGGAGCTACCGCCAAGATCTTAATTCCTGTAGCACTAGCTTTAGGACTGCCAGCATCAGTGCTGATTGGTCTGATGCCAGCTACCTATGACTATTTCTTTATTCCAAATTACCCATCAGATATTGCAACAGTAAACTTCGATCCTACTGGAACCACTAAGATTGATAAATACTACTTTAACCACTCTTTCATGTTCCTAGGTTTAGTAGGTGTAATTACAGCCTGTGCTGTAGGTTTAGCTTTAGGACAGATCTTGCTTTAGTCTAAAAGCAACAAGTTATAACTCCTAAGTCAAGGCTAACAACTTACGTTGCTAGCCTTTTATATGTAAGAGCTGAAATTACCTGTAGGAAGAACTCTAAAACAAACGCTTTATGCATTCTTCAGACAGCATAATGACAAGTAGATTGTTTTCTCTCCTTTGCATCCTGCTTATTATTTCTCATCGTTAACTATTAACAACAAAAATTGTCTAGGATATGTTTGATAAAAGTGAAAATATTAAGAAATAAAGCAATTCGTAGAAGAACGTTAAGAAAGGGAAATAATGATATTTGTTGATTGTTTGTATCAATAATAATGACAGTGTATTGACAATATACTATTATACTGCATAATATAATAACGTACTTCACGAAGAGGTATTATCTATGACAACAACAAATTTGAATATTAGAACAGACAAGTTTATAAAAGATCAGGCTGAAGAAATATTCAAAAAACTAGGTTTGAATATGACAACAGCCATAAATATGTTTCTAAGAACTGCTGTACGCGTACAGGGTATTCCTTTTGAGCTTAAATTGGATGAACCGAATGAAACTACAAAGTCAGCTATTGAAGAAGGAAGAAAAATAATGTCCACTCCTTCTGCTCAAAGATATTCTAGTATGGACGCTCTTAAGGCTGCATTGGAAGAATGAAATATGACGTTCAGTTTACAAATCAGTTCAAAAAGGATTTGAAACTTGCCAAAAAACAAAACAAATGTCTTGATAAACTGTTTGAAGTAATTGATATTTTGGCCAATGGCGGAACTCTAGAAGCAAAATACAAAGATCATGACTTGAAAGGCAACTATAAGGGGACTCGTGAATGCCACATAGAACCTGATTGGTTGCTTATTTACGAAATCCGTGGCGATTTACTTGTTCTGATGCTTTATCGTCTAGGCTCCCATTCAGAGTTGTTCTCAAAATAACATGCTCGGAGAATTCGTTCACAACAGATCATGAAAGCGAGCATTCTTCGCACAATCACATTTCTCGACAAAATCTCTTATTTTTAAAGAAATGATCTTTCTCGGTCCATGTGGCTTTCATAAAAAAGATAAATAATAAAACAGAGTTCCGTTCAAGGCTTCTTAACAGGGCATTACTTATGACCTGTTCCCACGTTTTGTTATAAAAACGCAATATTTTGAATTGAATTTTCCTTCTACATTAATACCTGCTTATAAGCATCAACCTCTTTTTTAGAGAAGCAACAAAGGTAGATATTCATAGTGTGATTTGGATGTGATGTTATCCACTCTTTAATACTATCTCTTGCTACTGTACAAGCCTCTAAAAGAGGATAACCGTACACACCGGTTGATATTCCACAAAAGCCAATACTACTTAAGTTCAGCTTTAAAGCCTCATCTAATGATCTTTTGTAGCATGAACCTAAAAGCAGTGGATCATCAGCACAATGCTGATAAACAGGTCCTACAGTATGGATGATGTAGTTAGCGCTCTTTATATTAAAAGCAGAAGTTACCTTAGCATCTCCTGTTCTGCATCCATTAAGTTTCATGCAGGCATCGTTCAATTGAGGACCTGCTGCCAGATGAATAGCTCCATCTACACCGCCACCACCTGCTAAAGCACAGTTTGCAGCATTTACAATACCATCAGCATAAACATCTAAAACGCCACCATTAAAGAGCGTTAACACGCTGTGAGGCTTGTAGTTATCTAATAAGAGACTTTGACGGTCTAGCGATAGCTCAGAACAAAGATCATCTAATAAAACGTCAACAGAATCAGCATCAAGATGCATAAGTTCAATTACCTTACAAAGAGCATTTTTTAGGCAATCTAAGTTGAAATGAGCTTTGTCATTTTTAAAGTTCTTTGAACAGTAATAAAGCTCTGATTTCCATTTATTAAGAGCATTGTCATTTAATTTTTTAGTCTCAGTACTCATCTAAAACTCCTAATAAATCCAGTACAAAAACCTTTGAAAGTAACCTTTGCGAAAGTAGCTTTTGAGTTAGTTGCTTTTTAGCAAGTATCTTTAAAGACATGTTGTAAATACAAGGCTAAAAGACAACACAATCAGCTCCTCTCAAGGTTAGTTTTGTACCTGTGATTTGTCAAAAGCAAATTTCAAAATTTGAAATGACCGATGATCATTAAAATGGGACTGAACAAAAAAATAGCTCTTAACAAGAAATGTATTCAGTACAGAAAATTTGCTCAGTACAGAAAAGCTTGCCTGCACAGTATTTGAAAATTGTGTTCAAGTTAGCGTAAATCCGTACACACAACAAGAAATCATGGTATATAATGATCAGTTCGCAAAAATTTAAGGAGCAATCATGGCTAACATTAGACCTCGTGAAAGATCTGCAATTATTCAATCATTGCGTGCAGGTGTGACCCCAAGAATTGGACTTGAATATATTCAGGTAGGTCGTGTTAATGAGGTAAAGGCTCTAATTGAGGATTTAGACAACATCGAACAGGGTGGTAGTGCTTTTAGAATTATCATCGGTGACTTCGGTGCCGGTAAATCATTCTTTTTACAGCTGATCCGCTATATTGCCTTAGAAAAAGGCATGGTAGTCATCAATGCAGATATGTCTCCTGACAGACGTTTGTTTGCATCAAACGGTCAGGCAAGAAACCTCTATAAAGAATTAGCAAGAAACTTAGCAACTCGCGCTCATCCTGAGGGGAATGCCATGATCCCTTTAGTTGAAAAGTTCATTACAGAACAGCGCCGTGTTGCAGATGCTGAAGGTAAAGACGTTGAGCGAGTAATTAAAGATAAATTAAACTCACTCTCTGAATTAGTTGACGGTTATGATTTTGCTCAGGTAATTGCAACTTACTGGAAAGCCTATAACGAAGGCAACGAAGATCTTAAAAACAACGTTATACGTTATCTGCGTGGTGAGTATACCTCTCGTGCTGACGCAAGACGAGATTTAGGTGTAAGAGCCATTGTTGAAGACAACAATGTTTATGACCACATCAAGTTATTAGCCCGCTTTGTAACTCAGGCTGGCTACAAAGGTCTGCTAGTAAACCTAGATGAGGTTGTAAACCTCTATAAGTTACCTTCTCAAAGAGCTAGAAGCTCTAACTATGAGCAGGTTTTACGTATTTTAAATGACTGCCTGCAAGGCAGTGCTGAGAGTTTAGGTTTCTTACTAGGTGGTACTCCTGAGTTCTTGATGGATCAGAGAAAGGGTCTGTACTCATATGAGGCTCTTCACTCAAGATTAGCTGAAAACACCTTTGCTCAGATTGCAAATGTTGTGGACTACCACAGCCCAATTTTAATGTTACAAAACCTCTCCCCTGAAGAGATTTATGTATTGTTGTGCAACATCAGAAATGTTTTTGCAGGTGGCAACAAAGATAAATACATCTTACCTGATGAAGCTCTAAAGGCTTTCTTAGAGCACTGCTCTAAGAACATCGGTGATGCTTACTTTAGAACTCCAAGAAACACCATTAAAGCTTTCGTGGATCTTTTATCAATTGTTGAGCAGAACCCAGATTTAAGCTGGCAGAGTTTAATTGGCAACATTAAGATTGACTCTGAGACTGATAACTCATTAGTTACCATCGCCGATGATGACAAGTTAACCGAAACCGTGATTAAAAAAGAGGACGACAATTCATCAAAGGCTGATGACAACGCTGACGATGATGAATTGACCTCATTTACACTGTAATCACTAAATCATCCTAAAACGCTGTAGTTTCTGCAGCGTTTTAAATATCTAAAGACCATTCAAACCTTATTTAAAGCAAAAAAAGAGGATCACTATGAGTGCTCAAGTGCTTTCGCTTATAGACAAGGATCTACGCCGTTTCATGTTCAAAAAAGGATGGCAGGAGCTAAAGCCTATTCAGAACAATGCCGTAAAGCCTATTCTTGAGAGAAAGACTGATGTGATCATCTCAGCATCTACTGCTAGTGGTAAGACCGAAGCTGCGTTCTTACCAGCTCTTACAGCAATTGCAAGCTCCAAAGAATTAAAAGGCATTCGTATTTTGTATGTAAGTCCTTTAAAAGCTTTAATTAACGATCAGTACCGCCGTTTAGAGGAGATGACTGAGTTTTTAGATGTCAAAGTCACTCCATGGCACGGTGATGTCTCAGCTTCAAAGAAAAACAAACTCATGGATGAGCCTGAAGGCGTGATCTTAACCACTCCTGAGTCATTAGAGTCATTACTCATCAACCACGTGCAGTGGATTAAAAACTCCATGCAGAATCTTTTCTATGTGGTCATTGATGAGTTCCATGCTTTTATGGGTACTCAAAGAGGTTATCAGTTACAGTCTCAACTACACCGTATTGAAAACTTAATTGGTAAAAGAGTTTGCAGAATTGCCCTCTCCGCTACCTTCTCAAATGCTAATGGTGTAATCAGCTATTTAAGACCAAACAGTAAGGTTCCTTGTGTGGTCATCACCTCACCTGACAGCTCCAAAGACAAACTTTCTGTTCAAATTAAAGGCTACGAGCATCAGGAGCTCCCTGAAGAAGAGGAAGGTAAGGTTCTGCCTTATGAGTTTGACGAGATTGCCAATGATATCTTCAGATTACTGCGTGGCAGCACCAATTTGGTATTCTGTAACTCACGCTTTACCACAGAGTCGCTTGCAGCCAAATTAGAGGCTTTAAGTAAGAAAAAATTTGTACCCAATGAATTCTTTCCACACCATGGCTCTTTATCTAAAGAATTAAGAGAAAGCTTAGAGTACCGTCTGCAAGAAGGCAGATGGCCTACTACAGCTATTTGTACAGCTACCTTAGAATTAGGTATTGATATCTCTGATGTTGCCTCAATTGCGCAGGTTGAGCATCCTATTACTGTAGCTTCATTAAGACAGAGATTAGGTAGAGCAGGTCGTCGTGATCACAATGCAATTTTAAGAGTGTTCTTACCAGAGGGGTCTACCTCCACAAAAAGAACCGAACTTTTTGAAGACACGGTGCTTACAGTTGCAATGATTGAGCTGTTACTAGAGCGCTGGTATGAACCACCATTAGAGCATGAATACGCTTTTTCTACCATGTTGCAGCAGTGCTTATCTGTAATAGCATCTTTTGGCAGTGTTTCAGCAAAAGCTTTATATGATCTTTTATGTAAGACAGGTCCATTTAACCTATGCTCTGTTAAAGTCTTTATGTCCTTTTTAAAGTGCTTAGGTGAAAAAGATCTTATCGTACAGTTAAATGATGGAACTTTAGCTTTAGGACTTGAAGGTGAGAAACTACTCTCTGACTGGAGCTTCTATGCAGCCTTTGATACTCCAAAAGAATTTACCATCGAGTATGACGGTCACAGCATCGGTACTGTACCTTTAACCCGTGATCTGATGATTGGGGATACATTCTTATTTGCAGGTCGTGGCTGGAAGGTAAACTTCTTCTCACAAGAAAGACATATCATTGGTGTAAAACCATATCAGTTTGACGCACAGCCTCTGTCTATGAACGGCTCAGCAGGTCACGTTCATGATACTGTCCGTGAGAGAATGCTTAAGATCTACAAAGAAGGCATCATTCCACCATATCTTAACAAAACAGCTAAAGAGCACTTAAGATTAGGAATTGAGTTCTTTAAAGACAGACAATTAGACAAACATTGCCTTTATGAAGGACCTACAGGTATTGCCCTCTTCCCTTGGCGTGGAGACAAGGTCATCCACACTATTGTGCTGATGCTCAAAAAAGAAGCTATTAGCGCTACAGCTTACAAGTCTCATATTGAACTTGAGTTCACCCCAAGAGACTCATTAAAAGTTGCTGTCTTTAATATTCTTGATGCAAAAGATATCGATAAAATCGAGCTTATCAAAAAGATCAATAATCTTGATAGAGACAAGCACGACAACTTTATCAGCATGGACTTAAAGCGCACTGCCTTTGCCTACAGTGAGCTTGATGTTGATGGAGCTCTAGAGTTCTTCACTCGCTTAAGAAAAGAGCTTTAGGATTAAATTTTAACTTACTCTTTTAAGCTTGTTCCTTTAAAACCTTCGATAAAAAGACTACCTCTTTTTCAATAAAGTGATTGATGTAGTCTACACCTACCTTGTTTCTTTTATAGTTGTGCATGGCACTATAACGTGTGGCAAGTAATGCTCTTGAGTAATCAACATAAGTAGTTGCACTCTTAATTGCAGCATCTAAATCAAAGTCTATGGCAAATGCTCCATCCTTGATAAAGCCGTTGACTACATCAATGACAGGTTTAATTCTTGATACTCTAGAATCTAAAGCTCGCTTAATTACATTTGATGACAAGGTATGATCTTTTAATTTGCTTACGATCAGCTTGTAAGCTTTGGTAGTATTGGTGTCACTTACCTGAGGATCTGTGACATCAGATAAACTCTCCTTATAGCAAAACCTGTTTACAATTGCCTCAGTTCTCATAAGATTTGCCATTAAACTGTCATTACCATTGGCTGAAAGTCTTATGTCACCTAAGGCAGTATCATCAAGACTTGCGTGGGAGCTTGAACTCAGATTCAAGTTGTCATAAGAGGGCTCCTTTGCATCAATTCCTGAGCACACCTTATTTTCAGGGCTCAGACTTGCACTGTTAGCCTCTACAGCATTATTGTCAGGAGCACCTCCTAACATTAGCTCTTCAAGTGTAGGAGCTGATGAAATGACAGCTGGAATTTTATTTTCAGCAACTGAAGATCCTCCTGTCACAGCCCTCTCATCTTCAATAGCTGTGTGTTGGTCACTATTCTCATGGGAATCATATTCATGGCCACCACTCTTTCTCTTTTTAAAGTCGATGGTGGCAGCAGCACTTAATAAGGCTCTCTCATTTTTAAAAGCCTGTGCCTGCGCCTTTTCAAGAGCCTTCTTTTCTTGAAGCGCTTTATATGAACTTAAGAAGGTCTCTACGGCTTTTTTAGAGTGATTTACATAGCAGCATATGCTCTTATGCAACTTTACCTTTTGTAAAACCTCATCAGGGTAGAAGTAATTCTCGCCATTAAATATAGGATCAGAAAACCAGTTTTCAGGAGTATGCGGTACACCTACAAAGACTGGTCTTACAGCTTCTAAAAACTCACAGTCTTTGTAAGACTCACCATTTGCTATAAGCTCTCGTGCTCTTAGTAAGAGAGTATAAAGACGAGAGGTAAGTTCTGGCTTTACAAGATCAACTAAAAGTTTGTCGCAGTTGTGCTCTTTTAAATAGGTGACGATGTTGCACACCTTGTCTTTTAGTATCAAAAGGCCTAAAGAGACTAATTGCTCAGGTCTTATACTGTACTCACAAGGAGTTGCAGTGACACTAATCTCTTTAAGAGATAAGTCTTGATTAAAAAGATCGGCTAAAGAGGTATTAACTAATGAAATGCTCTGCTTTTCTTTGCCATAGACAAAGTTGTGCTCATATAAGAGCTTTGAGATAACAAAGGAAGATGAATAGAGCACAATAGCAAGATTAGCTTTACTGCTAGCAAAATCGTCATAAAGATAAGTACACTCTTTTGCAAGTTCCGTCATCATTGTGGTCAGTTTTAAAAAATATGAAAAGGCATCCTCTTTCATATTCTTTAAAACGAACCTGTAGGTATGTGAGGCTGTGTCTTCAATTACAGGTAAATAATAGAGTTCAAAAGTGTTTTCATCAGCAAAAAGCTCTTTTAAAAGCTCAATTGCACTATGATTCTCTTGTAACATCACCTTTAAAAAGTCTTTACTTAATAAAAGAGTTTGCTTAGAACTGCACCTTTTAGGCAGAGTATCACTGTATTTTTCAGAGAGCTTTAAAGCTTCATTTACAGCATGCTCTTTTAATTCATCTTTGATCTTACCTACAGTAAGAGCTCTTACTAAGCTTTCAGATACCTTATTCTCAAGACTTGCCTGTACCTCATCTCTTATGGCTTTTTTAAGATCATCGATGGTTAAAAGAACTAATGAGTCTAAAGAGATCTCATTGTCATCTGATTTAAAACAGCCATACGGTCTTGAAAACAAATTTGAAAGTAGCGACATATACACCTCACATGAGACTTGAAGTGTATACCAGGAATTTTTAAGACCTATTTTTTACTGACAAATTTTGTCAGTAAAGAAAAATAATCTGTATCAACTTATCAAATTTAGCTTTGAAAAGATGAATTTTTTACTATTTATTCTATAATAGTAATTATTATCAATAAGAAATTTTAATAGCTTAAGTTCAAGGTTTCTTAAGCTATTAAATAGATAAAATTCAGGAGAACACATGAATACTAAAGCAATGTACAAATTAAGTTATGGCCTTTTTGTCCTAACTGCAAAAGATGGTGAAAAAGATAACGGTTGTATCATCAACACCGCAATTCAGGCAGCCTCTGGTCCTAATCAGATGAGTATCTGCATTAACAAAGCAAACTTCACTCATGACATGATTGTAAAAACTGGCGTATTTAATGTATCAGTACTCTCTCAAAAAGCCCCTTTTGAGCTTTTCAAGCGCTTTGGCTTCCAGTCAGGACGCGATGTCAACAAGTTTGAGGGATACACTCAATGTCAGAGAGCTCAAAACGGCATCTACTATGTAACCGAAGGTTCTAATGCTTATTTTTCAGTAAAAGTTGATAAGACACTAGACTTAGGATCACATACCCTGTTCGTAGGTGAAATTACTGATATGGAAGTTTTAAATGACATCCCTTCTGTAACCTATGAATACTATTTAAACAACATCAAACCAAAGCCTGAAGCTGTAGGTGTTACATCTGAAGGTAAGACCATTTGGAGATGCAAGATCTGTGGCTATGAGTATGTTGGTGAAGAGCTTCCTGAGGATTTTATCTGCCCTATCTGCAAACACCCAGCTTCAGACTTTGAAAAGGTTGTAGTTAAAGCTGTAGCTGAAGATAAAGCAAACGGCAACAAGTACGCTGGTACCAAGACTGAAAAGAACCTTCAAACAGCGTTTGCAGGTGAATCACAGGCTCGCAACAAGTACACCTACTTTGCTTCAGTTGCCAAGGAAGCAGGCTACGAGCAGATCGCTGCCATCTTTTTAAAGACAGCTGATAACGAAAAAGAGCACGCTAAGATGTGGTTTAAAGAATTAGGTGGTATTGGTTCTACTGAGGACAATCTTGAGGCGGCAGCTGACGGAGAGAACTACGAGTGGACCGATATGTACGAGAGCATGGCAAAGGATGCTGATGAAGAAGGCTTTACAGAGCTTGCTTTTAAATTCAGAGCAGTAGGAGCTATTGAAAAAGAGCATGAGCAAAGATACCGTAAGCTCTTATCTAATGTAAAAGCTAAAAAGATCTTTGAAAAGAGCGGTGTCAGTGTATGGGAGTGCAGAAACTGTGGTCACCTCTCTATCGGTACTAAAGCACCTGAAGTCTGCCCTGTATGCTTCCACCCTCAGAGCTATTTTGAGGTAAAAGAAGACATCTAACCTATAGTAAAAAATAACAACTCATAAACTCTCAAAAAATCCTGCGCTACTAGTTCTTGCTGGTAGCGCTTTTCTTGTTACCACTTCTGCGCTACTAGACTCAAGTTAGGCGCGCGATCCACCATTCTACATATTCTGGTATGATGGTCATCTAATTATGAGAAGATCTTATAGAGAGCAGCATCTCATTATGCTCAAGCTGATAATTTAACCTGTGATCTTTTGTAAATAAAAACTGCAACAGCTAATTTGTTACTTGATCTTTTTACAGGTTATAAAGCAGTTCTTTCCTGAAAATGCTATGCCATAAGTATAGATACTACTTATCATTCTACTTTGTACAAAAGGCTCAGCGTAATTCTTTCTGTCAATTTGTGCTACAGCATTTTCACTTAAGGTAATTAAATCTGCACCTGCACTGGCGGCTTTTATTTCAATAATTACAGCTTTATCTTCTCTTTTACTCTTAAAGACGATATCAGCATAGCCGTCACCTGCTTCACAGTTTGAATGATATTCAGAAAAGAAACCTTTAGAGCAGTTTGAGAACAGTCCGTTCAGAAATCCGTGATAGTAGTTCTCAAAAGGAGCCTTTGTGGCAGTGTCTCTTATGGAAATATAGCGCTGTAACAGTTCAAAGATAGTGTCAGATGCAGTATCTGCCTTTCCTTCAAAAAGACTGTTTGCCAAAGTGTCTGCAATATTGTTAGGAACAACTTCTGTATTAAATCTGTTCTGAATATTGTTTGTAAAACACTCTTTTATTTCCAGATTTGGAATTCTTGCAAAGATGTTCTTATCAGATGAACTGTCTTTTGTAAGCTCATTTTCATCTGTCTTTTCAAAGTCTACTGTAAGATATCCTGTATGCAGAAGAAGTGACCAGAAGTCATCTGAGTTATGCTCACTGAGTGTGTCATAGTTCATGGATTCATTAAGCTTAAAGCTGATGGACTTACCGTCTATTAAGTCCTGCATTCTCTGATTGTCTTTGTCGGTCAGATATCCTATATAGTCTGATAAGCTTTTATCAGAGGTAGAGCCTGCCCAGTAGTTGCCTGCAACTATCTTCTGAAGTTCTCTATTCTGTTTGAAATCAAAGTTCTTTCTTACAAACTTAACCACATCCCATGGACAGAACATCTCTTTGTCAAAGAACCTGTATCCGTCATAGTGTTCCTTTACAATAGTGGCATAGTCATCCAGTTCATAGTCTTTCAGGAACTTTTGTGTTTCTTCCTTGGTAAAGCCAATGATACCGGTGTACTTCCTTTCATTATCGGTAACACTGTTTACAGAAAAGTTGTTTACTCCCGTAAACAGACTGTTCTTGGCGACCTTTAAACATCCTGTAAGAACAGTTCTTGTAAGGGTGTTCTTATCTTTTAAAATTCCAAAGAAACCTTTTATCAGAGTTACCATATTCTCATGGTAATCTGCTACAAAGCTTTTATCATTAGAGTAAAGCTTTTTGTTTGTGGTGTCATGATATGAGGCATTGGCTAAAGGCACATCATATTCATCTATGAGCAGAACTGGATATTTACCGTATTCACGGTAAAGAGCTGAGGCTAAGATCCTTAATGAGTTTTTAAGATAATCTGAATTCTCCTGTTCTCTTAAAAAAGCGATATCTGATATTCTGCTTATTCCATCCTTTTCTTTTTCATCCAGTCTGTTACTGTCTAGAAGGTACTTAAATTTTGAGGCAACAGAACTCACTGTTGATGCAAACATCTTATAGGCATCATCATAAGTTTTACCGTCAACATCCTTAAGGCTGATTTCTATAACAGGATACTGTCCCATGAACTTTTTACAGAACTCTGTATTTTCAAGTATCCTTGTGCCCTTAAAGTATTTTTCCTGTAAAGATGTGTCAAATGGTTTGTCTTTATTTATTTTCAGGAAAGACTCAAACATGGTCATAAGCAGTGTCTTGCCAAATCGTCTTGGTCTTGTGAACAGAAGAACTGTGGCTGAGTCTGTAAATACTGTTTTTATATACTCAGTCTTATCCACAAAATAGCTGCCTGAATTTTTCAGTTCCTCAAAGCCTGCAGGACTTTCTGGTAATGGTAAAAATAGAGACGATAACATTTAAATACCTACAAAACCGAAGATCATGATACTTTTACTCAGTATACAAGAAATGATCTAAGATAGACAATCAGGACATCACAGATCAAAATCGTGATCTTTTACTGTAACTAAATGATCTTCAGGTCAAAAAGAGATAGGAGAAAAACAAAAAGACTTAAGAAAGCCATTTTGAATTATTATCTGAAAATATTAGGAAAATTTTAGGCATAAAAAAACGAACTTTTATCTTTAAAAAACAAAGATCTAAGTTCGCTGGTGCTGATACCGAGAATCGAACTCGGGACCTCACCCTTACCAAGGGTG